>Ga0315338_1000165_pt1 | contig 274676 bp, 244 predicted proteins | sample ASW8metaG_FD_204518 | JGI IMG/M metagenome (GOLD analysis project Ga0315338, IMG submission 204518) | Ammonia-oxidizing marine archaeal communities from Monterey Bay, California, United States - ASW #8 | ecosystem: Environmental > Aquatic > Marine > Coastal | place: USA: California | collected...
TATTTGGGCGACTCCCCTTGAGCCACCAGCAACGCCGCATAGGTGTGTCTAAGATCGTGAAACCGGATTCGTCTTATCCCGGCCGATATCAAGATACGATGGAATTCAATTTTACTCACCGTGTCAGAGTCAAGCGGGGTGCCATCCTGGCGACAGAAGATCAAGTCCTTATCGTTGTATAGCCCCTTCTTTTTTATATCCTTTCTGTGCCTCGTATAGATCCATTAATCTTTCACAAACGGTTTTGGTAAGATCAATCGGACGCATGGACCGTTCGGACTTGGGTTGATCGAAACGACCTCTGTAGTAGGCTTCCTTTATGAAATACTGCCTACGTTGCCAATCTACATTCCGCCACTTCATTGCCAGCAATTCCCCGCGACGCATGCCGGTCATTACAGCCGTTAAAAACAACACATAATGATCAGGTTGTACTTTCTTCGCGGTTTCGAGAACCGAACGGATTTCGTCTGGTATTAGAAAATCCATCTCACGATGGGGAATGCGAGGCAGGTCTACCTCCAGGGCTGGATTAAACCTGAGATATCCCCACCTTACCGCGTGCTTGAACATTTTTTTCAGGATAACGATATGGTTGCGTATCGTTTTCGGCGCGTATCCTGCTTCCCGTTTCTCTGTGACATAGCCTTGTACATATTCAAGAGAAACACCCGTCAGTCGAACGTCGGCGAAATACGGCGTCAGGTGGTTTTTTTACCCCGGAGCGATATGCAGCCAGCGTGGACAGTTTGACCGCACCATCGGCATATTCCCGAAACCATCTTTCCGCAAATCCTGCGAAATCTATTTCTTTGAGTTCCACGTATTCACCGCGATTGATCTGATTAACCCGTGAGACAAGCAGCCTTTCGGCTTCTTTTTTGTTCGTCCCCGATTTCTCCCATTTCTGTTTGCCGTTGGGAAGATAATAAACCAGATAATAACGGCCGTTTTTCTTCTGAACGCTACCTCGCATGACAATCCTCCTATCGTTTCTTTGTGGATCCACGCATCATGTCACCTGTTCCACCGTAGCCGGTACAGGAAATGCTCTGGTGAAGGTTATGTTGACAGAGAGGGGTATGCAGGGTAGAATATGCATAGAACTTCCTCCTACGGGGTAACGCCAATAGGTGGTTGTTTATGGCCCGTGGCTGTGTCTCCAGCACCGCTGCGGGCCACTTTATTGTATACCTAATAATATCAAATCATCATATAAGTCAATGTATTTAGATGTATTTACGTGTATTTATTTCCCTGTTGATACAGGGTGTTTGGGGGGGGGTATTACGAAGGAATTATGATGGTGAGATGCAAATCCATCGACACCCCGGGGAGGGGGTGGTAAGAGATCCCTTAGATATCCGGCGCGTAGGAAATTTTGGGTTCATAGAATTTCAATTGGGAGCAAATTGATAATTGGGAGAATATCTGTTTCAGCAGTGTTATCATCGGCCCTCATACTTTTTAGGCACAACTGTTGTGCTTCTTCGGTTATATAAAATATGACCTCTTCATTAACTCGTGCAGGTTATATAGAATCAGACTTCGTCCTCTTACACAGCTCGCAGAGTAGCTGCAGATTACGCTCTGTGTTGCTTCCACCTTTAGCCGTTGGAATGATATGATCGAACACTAATTTCTCGTTGCTCCCGCATTGAACACATCTGCCTTTATCACGCTGCCAAACGAACCTACGAACATCATCAGATATAGGCTGCCGTTTTGCGGCCTTGCTCATTCTATTTTCCAAAGACGACAGTTTACTGAGCTTCTGGACCCGTTTCTCCTGCGCCGTGACGGCTTCCATTACCTGCTGAGCCTTTTCCTCTTGAGACAGGAGTCTATGCTTCTGGACCTGTTTCTCCTGCGCCGTGACGGCTTCCATTACCTGCTGAGCCTTTTCCTCTTGAGACAGGCGTCTATATTCTGGCCTGGGAATACCAATGTCTATTTCATTTTCTTCTGCGGTGACCACGAAACCTTTATAAGCCCACTGAGTGTTGCTGGAATCATCGCGAATCAGACAGATAGGCTTTTCAAGTTGCATTTCGAAATATTCAATGTGTTCTTTTTCATTGAATGTACAAATGGTGTCCTCGAAAAGCATACCGTCGGGGTATCTGCCTTCGGTGTCTGTCCAGTGAAACAGAAACATCTTTCGCCATAATTCTTCATAGCTATAGCTATGGTGGGAATCATCCCAACCCTTCAGGGGAAGAGAGGGCGGACGCCGCTTTCGTCTCCTCTCCATTCGGAGCTCCCCGAAACGCACAGTGAAGGGATCCCACCCAGAGGGGACATCGTCTTCTTTCTCCGTTTTGATAGTTGACAACATCACCACTCTTAAAATGACATCAGCTGTATTTTTTTCAATGCCGGATATGGACATCAGATCATCTTGAAGTGCCTTTGATGCCCTTCGAACACAATCGTCACTCAACCGTAAATTATCCGTTGATTGGTCCCGTAAATAACGTAAGTGTTTGATTCCAGCACTATCCAGTCTCGTTTGTGTTTCTTCTTCCGAGATATAACTTAACTTTGGTTCTTCGATAATTAGTTTGCCCAAAATAACTGCCTTCATCTCGCTGTCCTTTATTTCTTTCCGTCCTGAGTTGTCCACTCCCTACAAACAAATAACCGGCATTATCTCAATATCCGCCACGCCGTGGTCGGCGAGGATACACCTAATATACCAATAGCGTAAATTTGTACAATGGGGTTTTAGGAATATGGCCCCGCGCGGATCCCGCCTCACGCGTGAGACAATTCACCCGTCTTTGGCGGAAGGACGATCTGCACATTGCTCACGGCCACCGCCTGCTGCCCACCGGGTGTGAATCCGCTTACACAGCCCAGCACCTTGCTGAAAGCCAGTGACAGGTCTTTTATATCCCTGGCGTGCAATGAGTCCGCTGGTGCGTTCAGCAGTTCATCTATCTGCCCTATGATCTTCCTAGCGGTACCGAAGGCCTGCTGGGCCAGTACCTCCTGCTGATCACGCCATAGAGTAGCCCTGAAGGATTCTATATCATCGTTGGCGACTTCGGTGTATATGCCGTTGAGATACTTCTGCCACCATTTCTTGAGTGTGGAGCGGGGAACGCCGCACACTTCGGATGCTCTCTTGATGAAGTCGGCGTGGCCGTCCCGCCTGTAGGCTTCTTGTAGTAGGATTGCGTTTCGTTTCATTATACCAATTACTTGCTTAGAGATCCTGCCGGATCTCGTAAATCAACTGCCTCAGCGCTTGCGCATTTTCTTGTACCATACTATGGATAGCGCCACAATAGCGACTACGACCAGAACATTTGAATAATCCATAATATCTCTCCCTTTACATAACGTCAGCAATCTTACTTCAGCAGCGTCATCCTCTTAGTCTCTGTATAACCGCTGCCGCTGTTGATGCGGTACAGGTATATGCCGCTGGCCACACCGGCGCCCCTGATGTTGGTGCTGTTCCACACCGCCTCGTAGTGTCCTTCGCCTGCACCTTAGACTCAGAGTTGGAAGGCCGCTGCCTGTGTAGGTTCAAAACGGTTGTACATACACAGACGGGGCTGCACTCACGCATACAGCCAGTCGATATCGACAATCGCCGCCTTCAATGACATAGCGGTTCGACCGAGGCGGCCCGGCGGGTCCCGATTTTCCATTTCTGATGTGAAATATGTGATGATCGCCTTGCCTGACTCCGTAATTGTGCAGGCAGGGTTACTGAACTCCCATGCGGGATCATCCTCGATATGCTTTCGGCAGGTCCACGTTCGGCCTTCATCCTGCGATACTACGCATGTCAGAGGCGTCCGTTTGCCCCAGTGATCGAAGCCGGGATCGTAGATGCTGTTGTTCCATATGAGAAGCAGGTCCCCTGTCTGGGGGATTTTTACCAGGCAGGGCATGGATTCGCAGGAGGTGAGGCCCGATGTCTGGGCCAGGCTCCACGTTTCGCCCTGATCGTATGATTCCGAGAAAAATACCGAACCAATCTGCGTACGCATCGCCATGAGCAAACGACCGTCGCGCGTCTCCGCGATATGACCTTCCATAGCACCTCGGAGCGGCAACTTTATTTGAGAATCGGAGGTCTGCCAGGTGTGCCCGTTATCGTCGCTGTACGCACAGGACAAATTCTGGTTATCCTTCGGACCGCCCCAGATCGGTACGTGGGCGATGGGGCAGACGATACGCCCAGAATCCAGCTGGACCAGCGTGCTGCTGGCATTATGCCGCGACTCCCGGCGCCAGAGCGGCTCCGGCACACCGAACACGAGTGAGCCATCTGAGCTGCGGTGCATCATGCCCGTGGTTATGAGCGGCATTGTCCATGACAGCTCATCGTAATAAAAATACGAAAACAGGACCTCACCATTCCGGAGTCTGAGCAGGCTCGGATTATATACGTTCACGTCTCCCGGCCGCGGTTCGACCACGATCCGGTGGTTGTTCCAGGTTTTACCACCGTCATGGGACAGCTTGCCGGCTATCCGATTCTCACCTTCATCATGTCCCGCCTTCTCGCTCTGCATGAACTCCATCCAGACTACGAAAAGCCGTCCGTCCCGAAGCGCCACTACACTGGCGGAGTCGTTACGCGGATGTTCCGGCGATGCCGAGGCGATCATAGTGTACGTTATTCCGTTCAAACGAACTCCGGTCCGATGGTTGCGAGTGAGTAGGTCAGTAATACAGCCATTACGGTACAGACAGATGTCATCCGAAGCCGGAATAGGCCGATCGAATTTAGGGCATACACTCTTTGTCTACTTAAGGCGGTTCGGGGAGAAGTATACCATAAAACCTTTTGAACCAACTATGTGCATCTTATCGCACAGTCAAGCAGTTTTGGGTACTGAACCTCATAAAGTGTCCGAGAATTTAATAAATCATTTTAGTATTGCCGCTGACACAGTGTAAGGGGATTACTTTTTCTGTAAAATCTCCCGGTATGCGTTCGTCTGGTCCAGGCCGGATATGTTAGTCACCCCTTCTATACCCGTATCAAGATTATCGGTGACATGGTATTTCAACACCGAATTGAAGGAATCGACCCGGGCGAGGTTGCAAACGAGCTTGTCCCCGATGTCCACTACAGCGTACATATCTAGGCCCCGTTGGCCAAATGTATTACGCCAATGGCTCCAATTGGCAGGGTCTTTCCGGTCCAGCCCATCGGATGAGATCAGGTGGTCTTCTGGAAACAGGTGGCTCCATCCAAGATGGGCGATGATGCACAGTATCCTCGCGATACTGTGGCTTGACAGAATACCCAAAGCATATTTTTCCGATAATGTCGTCACGTGTTCCTCTGGAAATCTTGGCCTCGCGCATATGCTGTGCGCTTCAATCTGTGCGTAAAAAACATCTTTGGATTCGAGGTGGGCGATCGTTCTAATACCCATCACGATAAGCGGTTTCATATTTTGTCCTCTCAGGTCCGACGAGGTCTACTAAAGCTTGAAGAACGATCCCAACACCAGACAAAGAACACAATTCTACATCCGCGGTGTTCGTCGAGTTTTACGGTACCCCCTCACCTAAAAATGATTGATCTGGTAGGGTGTCAACAAGGCACCTACTCCTTAATTAAGATAATTTTTGATCTTTGGTTTTTTCATAGTACGCGATAAAACTGTCAGAATTCGCTCACAGGAGCAGGCGAATAGATGTGCGAAAGAATGCCCATAACTATTTTCGTGTACTCTTGTACCAAAATATAGCTATCCCCGCCACAACGACGATTACAGGTAGAACATGTGAATGATTCATTTCTTAGCGTTACCAACGTCCCAGCCGTCAAGAAATCCGACGCATAAACCTGCGGCGTTGCCCATACCAATGCAGCTGCTACGATCACTGACAGCCTAAAAACACTGCGCCATGATCTCATAACGAGCCTCCTCGGAAATGCTGAACGGGATGCCATATCTGCTGTGCTATTCTAATGATACGCGGGGAATGGAGATTACTACAATATATAATATAACGTATTCACGTCAACGTGTCAGTGATCCCGGTCACGTTGACTTCCCGAACCCATAGACCGCATCAGAGTGTGTTACAGTATGGCCTGTGGTATTTATGGCGGTAATCAGAAGCATTATCCTACACGATATTGCTCGATCACATCCATATCCAGCGTTACACCCAGGCCGGGACCTTCGGGCAGTACAAAATGGCCCTTGTCCAGAACCAGGCCCCCTCCCAGGACATCCGCTACACGGACGAACGGAAGCTCATCGCAGGGAAGCGTGGCATTCGGAATCGTCGCCTGGACGTGGGAGGAGTATGCGGCCAGGACGCCGAGGCATACGCCCCCCATCTGTATCCAGACCGGGACATCGGCCGCTTCCGCCACTGCAGCGGCTTTTATCACCTCCCGAGAGGTGCCGCCCAGCGTAGCATAGTCGATACATTCCGCCTTCAACGCTTCCAGCACATCGCTTGCCAAGCACGGCCGGGCGCCGCCTGCCTGAGGCGCGCCGAAGTGCATGGCAAGTGGGATATGAGTCTTTTCCCGTAACAGACGGTACCAGTCCAGCCGATTCTTGAGCATCGGATCTTCGAAATTGGAGACGGTGCCATACGGTCCCAGCTCGTCCGCCAGCCGCGTAGCCACATGCAGATGTTTGAACTCCTCGTTGGGATCTACACCGACCGTGTAATCAGGTCCCGCTGCCTCTTTCATAAGTCTCACCGTCTCAACGATATTCCAGCTTCGGGCTTTAAGTTTATGATTGGTAAAACCCATCAAGGCGCCTGCCTCAGCCTCCGCAGCCGTATCTTCCGGCTCCATAGGACTCGACCAGTACGAAACCGGAATCCGATCCCGCACTTTGGGCCCGAAAAACCGCCATACCGGAATACCGTACGCCTGCCCCGCGATATCCAGCAGCGCGCATTCGAACAGCATCCCCTGCGCAAATGGATCGATCGCCAGCGGATCCTGCCCTACATACGCTTCGGCCGTTGCACTGAGCTGTTCCCGTGACTCCCTGGACAGATGGTACACAGCAGATTCCCCGATACCGGTCAGCCTCTCGTCCGTGAGGATTCGGCATATCGTAATATCATAGATCTTTTCCCGGTATTTCGCTATTGCCGGGATCAAAGGCACATCGACCTGAAACAGGTCTACCTGGGTAATTTTCATAAACCTTCATGGCCCCTATGTTTTGTTATCTGATGAATTGGCCGTTGCTCACCTGGAAAGAGTCCAAGGCAATACACGGCTCTATAATTTTACATTATTATCCTTATGTTTTCAATAAAAAAGGACCGCAAGGCACCAGCTGGGGTAGTATTTGAGGAAGTAACTGGGGTACTATCTGGTATAGGTCCGCCCTTCTGGGTCATTCGATTTACTCGTTTGCGCTTATCGATCTCACCATTTGCGTTTATCGATCTCACCATTTGCGTAGATTTTTATCATTGAAATCGGAAGTACGATGCCAGCATTTAGATCTGTCCATCGGTTTTGCATTTATTACCAACCCGTCACCTTGGATGTGGTCGTGGTTACGACGCCATGCTGAGAGATTTCGGCGGCGGTCATGACGTGGAAGCTGTCGGGCGCCGCGGCGTTGATGGCGAACCAGTAGAAGCTGTCGGGGATGCCCATATCGCTGTAATACGTCAGAAACGGCTGATGGAGGGGATTGGATATCGGCAGGTCGCTGCCGCGCGTAAAACCGGCTTCCCAGGAATGCACGGCGATAAGTCCGGCCAGCTTGGTGGTGTTGGGACCGCTTATCGTACGTGTCACACCGGCCAGGAATATATCCGCTCCTCCTGAGGCGATAAAACCGCCGGCAGGGACCACGGTGGCCAGGCCATTGCTACGTATAGCGCGCCCGATCGCGAAGGAGGCATCGGTATCGAGAGTGCCCGGTACGTTTTCCATGATCACCGTGGTTACGCCGGCATTAGCGGCAAGAACACTGTTGAAGAGCGTCGATGAATTCGTCTTGATGCGACCCTCAATAGTCATCTCCGTTCCGATTACCGTAAACTGGGCATCGAAATCGGACAGGGTCGGTATCTGAACGGTCGGCGTAAATGGCGTGACGGTAGTGGGGGTGGTGGAAGTTGTGGGATTGTTTTTACAGGACAGGCCGATCATCAGGATAAACGCGATGTATAGACGAAAAGAACGAAACATGATAACCTCCTGAAATTGAAACGTAGATACGATCCTTGTTGAATACTGGATACTGAAAACTCAATATATCATAAGATTGAGAGGACACAAGATCTATGCCGTTCTTCGGAACGGGTTTCTGCCGTGTCTGCATGAATGGAAACAGACTATTATTGCACATGGACTTTGCCGATGAAATGATGGGCTGGAGCGGCCGCCAGACGTCCATTCAAATCGATATAAAATCCTTGACACCAGGTGTATCCGAATTTAAAATTTCTCTAAACCGTTGACTACATCGGCAACGGGATTTTCTGTCCTATGTCCACTATCCAATCACCCTTTGCCAATCCGAGTTATCATGTCCGAAGAGCCCGAAATCCCCGAGGAAGAAGAAGCGCAGCATTTGATTCGACCGACAGTACCTGAGTTAGATGAGATATTAGGTAAGCCGTTTAAAGTACTGGACGATGGTTTCATTCGTGTCGTTGATTATATGGGCACGGATTCATCCATTGTTCAGGCTGCCCGGGTGTCCTACGGCGAAGGGACCAAAAAAATCAGCCAGGACCGGGTCTTAATCCGGTATCTCATGCGACATCGTCATACGACGCCATTAGAAATGTGTGAGATCAAATTCCACGTCCGTGTCCCTATGGATTGCTGGCGGCAGTGGATCCGGCACAGGACATCCTCGGTCAATGAATACAGCACACGCTATTCACTGGCGATAGATGCGGCGCAGACGACAGCGCCTTCCGAATGGCGTTTGCAGGCAGAGACCAATCGGCAGGGCAGCGGAGGATTTGTTGATGAAGAGCAGGGCCAATCTTTTACGGAAAAAGAACGGGAATTGCAAAAGCTCTCCCGGGCATATTATGAAGAGCGCATAGAAGGCGGTGTGGCAAGAGAACAGGCACGTAAAGATCTTCCCTTATCGACCTATACGGAAGCCTATTGGAAAATCAATCTGCATAACCTGTTTCATTTTTTACATCTGCGAATGGACGATCATGCACAGTCGGAAATTCGGCAATATGCTCAGACGATGGGCCACGAAATCGTGGCGCGCTGGTGCCCATTCGCCTGGCAGGCCTTTCTGGATTACCGGGTCAACGCCATGGCATTGACCAGCCTGGATCGGGAGATTATTCGGACCATACAGCTTGGTGATAATCAAGCTGTTACAGACCTTGCCGTTAAGTACCGGTTTATCTCCAAAAGCGGCAAACTTCTACGTAGCCGCGAACGCAATGAGCTGGAGTTTAAGCTTCAGCAATTGAATATCCCGATTCCATCATGGGTAGATGGGAGATAAGGTGTATATCGGATTATATTGATTGGACGGATTATATTGATTGGACGGATTATATTGATTGGATGGCAGGGCGGAAGGTTCAATTTAATAAAAACTATTTTTTATGATTATATCTCCCCTCCCTCCCTCCTTCCACCCTCCCACCCATTGACCTTAACCCCATGCCTGCATTACCCGACACATCCAACCCTGCCTTCCACTACCGGTGGTCCTGGATGTTCCACGCCTCGCCAGAGCAGGTCTGGCCGCTGGTATCCGATACCCAACGATTCAACGAGGCCACCGGTCTACCGACCACACAGGTGACGGAGACGCCCAATCCCGAGGGCGGATCGAGACGCACCATTCAATTTCGACGCTTCGGGATATCTGTAATCTGGGATGAATATCCCTTCGAATGGATACAACCGCAATCTTTCGGCGTGTTGCGCGTCTATCATGGTGGTCCGGTAGCCTGGATGCAGATCATCCTTTCCCTGACCCCCCAGGGCAGTAGTGAAACCCAGCTGACCTATGAAATCATAATCCACCCGGCGAACTTTTCAGGCTATCTCGTGATTCCGGTTCAGGTCGGCTGGATCAGTCGGCGCGCCTTCGACCGGGTTTTTCATCAGATAGATGCCGCATTACAGGAACAGACCCGAAATCGCACCGCTTTCCCCCTCGCTGTCACTCCATTACACTCATCTGCCGATGCGCGGATACAGAGCATCGAACAACAACTGAAAGAGGTCGCATATGATGCTGACCTGGTTACGAAGTTCGTATCCTATATTCGGGAAGCTCAGGATGCCGATCTGATGCGTATCCGGCCATTCGCCCTGGCAGATGACTGGGGCGTCGACCGTATTCGAATGCTGGAGTTGTGCCTGTATGCCGCCCGGTTTGGTTTGCTTGATGTCAGTTGGGATCTGCTCTGCCCGAAATGTCGGGGGGCCAAGTCGACGGCGCCGACCTTATTCAACGTGGAACGGCATGTCCATTGTCCCTCATGTAACATCGATTATGAAGTGGATTTCGACCACCATATCGAATTGACGTTTCATCCGAATCCGGGCATCAAACCCATAGAACGGATGGTCTATTGTGTTGGTGGTCCGCAAAACACACCGCACATTTTTGTACAACAGGTGGTCAGACCTCAGAGTACGAAGTCATTCGATCTGAGCCTGGAATCCGGTAGATACCGAATCAGAGGACCACGTATACCTGGACGGATTGAACGGGTTGAGGCCGGCGAGGAACCGGGTGGACCGGCTAAATCGATGGTAATGATTACGCCTGAACACGGCGATGATCAGTTACATCTCATCATTGATGACCATGGTATCCACCCGGTTGACCCGCACATTAAATCAGGTGGAACTCGGGTCACTTTTGAGAATAAAACAGCTATTGAGCAGGTGGTGATCATTGAAAAAATGGCCTGGTCGGATCAGGCCGCGACCGCCGCTCAAGTTACTACCCTGCAAACGTTCCGGGATCTGTTTTCCAGCGAGGTGCTTCGACCCATGGAGCAGATCACCGTCACCAACCTGACCATCATGTTTACTGATCTGAAGGGTTCTACAGCCATGTATCATGAAGTGGGTGATGCGTCTGCCTTCGGTCGCGTTATGGATCATTTCAAGGTTCTTCGGCAGTGTGTATCCACGCATCACGGAAGTATTATTAAAACCATTGGCGATGCGGTCATGGCGGCCTTTATCGATCCGGCTGAAGGCGTAGCGGCGGCGCTCGACATGATGCAGGAGATTGCGACGTATAACGCCGATAATCCTTCGCCGCCGTTATGCATCAAAGTCGGTCTGCACACGGGTTCCTGTATTGCTATCAATCAGAACGATCGGCTGGACTATTTCGGCTCAACCGTTAATATTGCCGCACGAATTGAAGGTCAGAGCAACGGAGATGAAGTGGTTATTTCCGAGTCAGTCATGTCGGACCTCGGGGTTAAGCAATTTTTGGCGGATAGCACGCTGATCGTCACCTCCTGTACTGCCGAACTGAAAGGTTTTCAGGAATCATTTCCTTTGTATCGTATCGCTTCACGAAATAAAAAGGAACCCGAATGACTCCAGTCGAGCCCTCATCCATATCTCAGATCTTCAAGATATCCGATCTGAATAAGAAGAATCAGATCCGTCAGGCATTGGAGGCTATAGGCCCCACGAGCCGAAAAGATGAACCGTATTGCGATTATGTCTTTGTATTCGAGGACAAGCCGGAACGTCTTGTCGTCAAGCAATATCAAAAAGGCACTCTGATGATACAGGGTAAGGCTGCCCATCTCTATCGGGTTATTTCTCATATGGTCGCCCCTTTTCTTACAGCGAATGACCAGGTGGCGCTTAATAAAGAAGCCGATGGTTCACCCCAAGACCCGCAGTCGGTCCCTTTGCCGCATATCGGTACCGATGAGTCCGGCAAGGGCGATTATTTCGGACCGATGGTCATCGCGGGCGTTATGCTAGAAGAAGCAGCCCGGCCGAAATTGACGGCCCTCGGGATTCGTGATTCGAAAAAACTGGCCGACGGTAAGAACCGGGAACTGGCCGCCAAAATCCGTAAGCTTTGCGTTCAACGTTACTATGAAGTCGTTCTCCCGCCGGAACGCTACAATTCGTTGTATACTGATTTCAAGAAGGAGGGCAAGAATCTGAACCATATACTTGCCTGGGGTCATGCCCGCGCTATAGAAAGTTTGCTCGGTTATGCCGACTGTAAATGGGCTGTCGCGGATCAGTTCGGTAATGAACGGTATATTCAATCCCGTCTGATGAAAAAAAGCAGCGGCCTGACGCTGATTCAGCAACATAAAGGAGAACGATTTCTGGCCGTTGCCGCCGCTTCCATTCTGGCACGGGACCGCTTTCTGGATTATATGGATCGTCTGTCACGCACGTATGAGATCACTTTACCTAAAGGCTCATCCAATATCGTTGTTGGCATCGGTAAACAGTTTGTGGCGAAGCATGGGGCGGAAAACCTGGAGAAGGTAGCGAAGTTGCATCACAAGACGACGGAGAAGATATTATAGGATGCCTACCGACGCCCCAATATATGACCGATCTTTCCTGCCGGTTGCTCAGTTCGAGTTCGTGGTGCTGGGCGATACGCATTTTATTCTCGATCCGGAGCCGTATGCGGTGGAATTCGATTCGGTTCGAGCCTGGCCGCAGCGTGGGGCGTGGGCGTGGCGGTGTGTCGCCTCATTGGATGCTGACTTCGTCGTTCATCTGGGCGATCTGACCGAAGAGAATGCCGCCAGACCGCAGCAACCGGCATCCCGCCTTCGTGCCTGCGAGCAATTCGAACAGTTGGAGATTCGCCCCTATCATGTCGCCGGAAATATGGATATCGGCGACAAACCGGATGCGACCATGTTTACCGAGTGGGTCACGTCGGAAGCGCTTAATCTGTACCACAAGCAATTTGGCAGGTCGTGGTACAGTTTCGATCATCATGCGATCCATTTTATCGTGCTGAATTCCCAGATCATGAACGGGCTCCTGCCGGAGGCGAAGGCGCAACAGACATGGTTGGAAGCGGATCTGTCCGCACATGAGGCGCAACGGATGGTAATGTTCATGCACATGCCGCCTTTCTTCGTGGAGGAAGCGGAGCCGGATACAGGATTTTATAACAGCATCAACGAACCGGCGCGTAGTGGGTTGACGGCGCTCATGCGGCAATACCAGGTAGAATGCCTGTTTACAGGGCATACTCACTTCAGAGCGTTTAACCGGGTTGATGATACCCGGTTCTATGTTGCACCGTCAACCACGACTTCGCGGGCTGGATTTTATGAAGCCTTCTCCGTGGCGCCGCCGCCTGAACAGGGGCGCAACGACCAGGCGAAGTTGGGGTTTTTTCTGGTTCGGGTGTATGACGAGGCCATCCGAGTGCAGATTTTCCGGACGTCCGGAAAATTCATGCAGGACGAGACCGAACAGGATTGGGCTCGTCTGTTGTGCCGCACCACCCATGACCTGCCTCAGTCGCCTGTGGGCGTCTTCCTCAGAACGCCGCTGGCCACTCAGTCGGCCGGTGCCCTTGCCTGGCCGAGTGTGTTGCGCCAGCGGGTACGGGACGATCATCCCTTTCTGGCGCTGCTTGAAGCGGGCGTCCAGCACGTTCGTGTGCCCGTTTCAGATCTGGACGACGAACTTCAAGGACGACGCCTGACGCTTCTTCGAGATGAAGGGGTTGCGATAACAGCCGCCTGGCTGTGGTCGGATCGGTTGGCGCTTCCGGCATCCGTCGCCCGACATGCGGAGGCCATCGACACGGTTGAGCTACAGGTGCCGGGTGCCTTATTGCCCGAGGAGCAGATCCTGCAAGGTCTGATACGATGCCGGGAAGAAACCGGCAAGCCCATCGTGCTGACCCCCATCATTTCCAGAGAAGCCACGAAGGGGAAATATCATCCCCGAACCCGGTTAGGGTACCGCCCTGAAGAACTGGATGAACTGAATCAACATTTAGACGACCACGGCGTGCAGATAGATCGTGTCCTCTGCCATATTGACCCCGACATATCTCCGTGGGACGCTCTTATGGGGATGGATGCGTATCGCGCGTTATCTCATATAGCCGATTTCGACTATGTGATCCGCCTGCCGGGAACCGATGAAAAGGGCCATATTCGCTATGTCGCCGAAGCCCTGTTCGCTGCTGTCCTGCAATCCGATTCCCGTCTGTTTTTTGATCCGCTGGTCGATCTGGACCGAACCAACGATCTCAACAACGGCCTGTTGGATCGGCTGTCGAATCCCAGGTCCGCTTATCAGGTGATGCAGTGTCTCAATACAGTGCTGTTCAGCGAGGTAGCGGATTACACGCCTTTACCGGTTCAGACCAATGATCAGGATCGGATATTCAGTATCGAGAGTTCCACCCGGCAACATCTGTTGATCTTACCCTATGAAGATGGATTTGATCCGTCAGGCTTCGGTGGATTTGATTTAGCAGGTGAAGCGGACCTGGTAGACCCGGTACGCGGGTTGCGGCGAACGGGGGTTCTTATGGATGAAGTAAATCGGATACTGACCGGGACTGACCGGCCGTATTTGTTGTCTGTGCCATATGGATAGCATCGATTCCCGGTGACCGTAGAGGCACAATATATTTGGTATATGTATAGCGGGCGTTCGGGATACATGCTCAGAAATAACTACTTACATATCGAACCTCGACTACAAATGCATATAATTTATCCCCAACATACACCCCAAACGCCTCTATATCCCTAACTCCGGCGTCCAGCACGGCGTTATAGATCATCTGGCTGGCGAGCGAACGGCGGTATTCCGGGTGGGTCCATAAGAGGGATTTGATCTCCAGGATGGCGGTGCGTGTTTCCGGCGTAAGTCGATTGCGGATCCCTTCGTTATGCATCAGTCGATTCCGACAGGTAGCTGAATCAAAGGTCCACAGGTCAATCTTCCATGCGCCTTTTCTTTCATCTCCCAGGTACAGGCCCCAGTACAGGCCTTTGATCCCGCCTTCCAGTAGATTTTCCCGGTGGTCATTGAAGTGCATTTTTTTTGGGGTAAGCAACCTGTAGATCTGACGGCCCAATTCAAAATATTCATCGACTGTGATATTCGGCGCCTCCATATAAATATCCAGATCACGCCACGTCATCAGTTGCAACGCATAGCTGCCGCTGAGATGTACCGTTCCGTATTCCGCGAATAGGGCCAGCAGCCACCTGTCGGAGAGAAGCGCCTTCGCTTCCCGGCGTAAACGGACATCCAGTTCCGTCAGGTCATCAGGCATCATCGTACTCCAGATTTGACTCCCAAATCACCAACTCACCATTTACAATATATCCCTGTCCCTGTCACTCCGCCAGTCCCGTGCCTCTGCCGTGCCAAATGTGTTGCATCTCCTTGCAAAGATTCAGTAGATCATCCAATATGCCCTCGGCTTCGATGCGGCCATTTTTCAGCACGATGATGTGGACGGCGTGCCGGAAAGCGGTACGACGGTGGGAGACGACCAGACAGGTCGACTCATGTCGTAGGGCCAACCGTTCCCACAATTTCTGTTCGGTTTCCACATAGAGGGCGCTGGATAGGTCGTCGATTACCAGTGATTCGGGGTTGCGGACGAACATGCGGGCTGCGGCAGTACACAGGACCTGCCCACCGGACAGTTTGACACCGCGCGGACCGATGATGGTATCCAAACCATTTTCCAACGTGGCGATATCCGGTTCAAGTACGGCGGCATACAGCGCCTCTTGAAGGTCTACACTGTCTTCTCGCGAACCCATCAATATGTTATCTCGCATGGACGCACTGAACAGCCGGGTGATTTGCGGCGTATAGGCACAACCCGGCGGAATGAAGAACGTGTCCGATTGATCGACGATTTCGCCGTTCCATCTTATTTCCCCATCTTCTTTGGGTAACACCCCTGTCAGGTCACGGAGCAGTGTCGTCTTGCCTGCGCCGACACGACCGGCGATAACCGTGAATGAGCCGCGCTGTATGTGAAGCGACACATCCTGGATACCCTGATCTGATCCCGGATAGTGATACGATAATCTCGATATGTCCAGGGTGTTCAGCCGATGTGCGTCTGTTTTTGGTTCGTGCGGAATCCCGGGTGGCGTCCCTTTCAAGTAAATGGGCTGATGGCTGAAAGGCGCCTGTTCGGACATGCCCTGTTGCAGAGCCAGTAACCGTTTCAGCGAGACCGAGGCCCGGTTTCTTTGAGTAATAATACCACCCAGGTGACTCGGCAGCGCGCCCAGATGGCCGAGGTAGGCGATAAACAGGGCAAAGTCACCCACCGTAAATGTCCCGTCCTGCATAGCCTGACCGGCCAACAGCATCATGCCGCCTACCGTGGCTGAGCCCACATAACCGGGCATGGTATATATGAGACAATAAAACCCCCCTGCTTTTACATCCGCATTACGGCGGTCGTCATTCAGCCGTTGAAAATGGCTCAAAATATCTGCTTCAGCACCAGCAATTGAGCCTCGCCAGCCGATAGACCGCTGCCGCCGGCTGACAGGATAGTATCCAGACCCAGATCCAGGGATTCGTACCAGGTCGTCAAGCCTACATCATGAATCAGGTCAATAAGCCGACTATCCGGGGTAGACCGGCGAAACGGGGTCAGGTTGTACCGTACGGATGCCTGGAAGAGCTGTACCTCTTGAGTAACCAGACCGATGCGTCAGGGGATCTCCGATTGTCGGATATGACGTAGATTCGTATCATTCAGCAGGATACGCCCGCCGGTGGGATCATAGAGGCGAAACTGCAGCCTCGTCATGGTCGTCTTCCCTCTGCCTGTTCGTCCAAGCACACCGAGCTAGCGACCAGGCGGTAGATGATATGAAATGTCTTTCAAGACGAGATCGCCATCCCCATATCGGAAGAACACCTGGTCAAAGGATACAGCCAGCGCCTGCTCTTCAATGACCAGGTCTCTCTCCGATTTGATAAGACTCTTATGGTGAAGCAGTGCGGTCACGCGTGTGATGCTCGCGCCGACATGCTGGAGGACCTCGATTTCATCAACCAGACGGTTCAGCTGAATGAACTGTAACCCGGCATACGCACTGACCAGAAACACCGTGCCGATGGTAAATACGCCGGACTGAAAAAAGTAAATACTGAATGCAAACGCACCGATATATCCGCTCATCAGGATGGCGTCGACGCCGCCCCAGGCGGCCTGGCCGATCACATACGCTTTGAAGCCTGTCCTGTACAATGGGCGGAGCAGTTCACAGAGGCGGCGCAAGATATAAGGCTGGGCGCCGCTGGTTCGGATGTCTTCGAGGCCGGCCAGCCGTTCTTCCAGAAAACCAGTGTAGTCTGCATGCGCCTGCCGCTCTCTTTCCAGGTAAGACGTCGAGAAGTTCCGTAGGCGGTAGATCACGATAAGCGCCACAACAGAAAATCAGGTAAACGACAGGCCGATCACCGCATGTTCCAGGTACATCATCACCAGGATGCCGGACAGCATCACCAGACTCCAACCGATTTGAAGGACGAACACAGAGAAAAAACGAGCCAGCCCATTCACATCCCGGTCGATACGCTCAATCATTTCGCAGGGGAGATGTGTGGTATGAAACGTCATATCGAGTCCGAGACAGTGGCGAGCCAGATCGATCCGTAGTGCATTGGTCGCCCGCCAGCCCACATCGGTGCCGAGATACACCATCCAGACTGACAAGGTCTGGCCGACAAAGGTGATCCCGATAAAGACAACCGCCGCAAACATCAAGGACTGAAGCGCCCCACCGGATTGCGCTGTGTCCAGATAGTAACGCATAATCTGGGGATTAAGCAGTTTCAAGCCCGCGCTGCCGAAACAGGATCACGGCCAGAATACCGATCCGCCCCCAGAGAGGCGTGAGATAGACGCCGAGTAATCGGGTATATTCGGTGAGAGGGATAGTCATGTATGCTCCTTGGGTTTAACCACGGAGCGCACGGAGGAAGCACAGAGAGTACGGAGATTTTATGTTCCCGTAGTCCGGGCGATGCATATCGCCTGCAAATAAAAAACCGTGAACACTCTGTGTCCACGGCGCAGAACAAATTAGCCGCAATCACTCACGGCTTTAAAATATATTTACAATATGTAATGTAAAATCTCCTCGCATCGTATGAACACACTACACCCTAAATAGACTTGTAATGAGCAGCTCTCTATTAACCCATTCGGCTCCATGACGATGCTTGGAGCAACGGGCATATGTCGATACGACGTTCATACTGATCTCCGGATATGATTATCTATAGAAATATCATAGGTAAAATATGGTATGGATACCAGAACTCAAGGTAATAAGACTTATAGAGATCCACCTGGTTAGAAGCCCATTAAATCCATCGCCAACCGGCTCATGAACAGGTAACCCTTTTTAAATGTTGGCAGTTTGGAGACACCCCATTTTCGAACACTTTCATGGCTTGGTATCTCGGCGACCCGAAAATGGCGCTGTAGGCAACGACAGACCATGTGCTGTTCGATGTCGAAATCGCGGGCTTTCAATTCAAGCTTTACCGCCACATCCTTTCGAATAGCGCGGAATCCATTCAACGAATCGGTTATACGGACATTCCATCGATAATTGATGCATATGGTAATGATACCACCGCCGATACTACGAAAGAAGTTGGAAAAGTCACCATGTAATTCGTCGCTACCCCCTCGAATACGGGAGCCGATGACCATATCGGCTTGGTCGTCAAAGATAGGTTGCGCTAATTTTAGTATATCATCAGGATCATGAGAGCCGTCCGCGTCCATGAAGACGATCACATTATGGTATGCTTCACGCACAGCCAGTTGTATGGCAGATCCTTTGCCTTTGCGCTCTTCCGTCAGAACCCGTGCGCCGCATTTACGGGCGATATCCGGCGTGCCGTCCGTTGAATTGCCATCAATGACCAGCACCTCAGTCACATACGGCTTGACCGAGTCGATGACCATCGCAACGCCCTCCGCTTCATTTTTGGTAGGGAGAACCAGTGTGATTGATTGATCGCTCATGTTAATCGGGCAAAGGCGAGAAAGGAACCAGTCGGCACGTTCAACACCCACGTAGAGAACCCCGGGAAAATCGAGAGTATTCCGGATAAGATACGCGCCAGTCCCGGGTTCGTCAATTGTAACATTTCAACAATGTAACCGATCTGCATGGTCTTCATGCTCTTGCTCCAGGATAGCAACTTGAATCTACTTTTATTCAATGCAACCTGGAGCGAGCTTGGTGAAAAATAAAATAAATGTTCAGGCGGACGATAATAAGGCCATCGTTGACGCATTACTTTCGCCATAAAACCGCCGACATTGGGGGTTTCGATCACCAGAATTCCTCGATCACTCAACAAATCCGCAATTCGTAAAAGCACCTCAAGCGGTTGAGGCACATGTTCTATCACGTCAAACATCGTAATGGTGTCGAATGAACCAGCCGGAAAATCCGCCGTCATCAGATCCCCTGTCATAAAGGCGCCGCTATAATGCGCCGTCGCTTCTTTTATCGCAAACTCAGAGACGTCGATACCTGCCGCCGTCCAGCCTCTTGAGGTGGCGATATCTACAAAAAGCCCCGTAGCGCAACCGACATCGAGCAGATTCCTGCCGTCGCTTAGACGTTCTATCCTTTCCAGCCGTTTGGTAAATGTAAGACGTTTCTGTTCAGATATCCGGGCGTAATCCCGATAGCCTATAGAGGGTTCATCACTCTTGAAATATTGTTGGTCATACAAGGATTCAAGAGTTTTTTTATCTGGTATTTCAGGCACGAACGCCGTGTTACATTGCCGGCACTGAACAACGTCCATCTCCTGTTTTCGACAGAGAAGACGACTTTGTGTTGATTGACAGATTGGACAGGAGATCCGGCACATGGCATTCCTTATTCAACTTGCGGTGGTGACGATTGACGCCGTTTCAATAGATGAGTCTTTCCAATAATTTGGTCAAGTTCATAATATTGTGTCAGATAAGCTGTTATCTCGGGCACCTGTATTTCTTCGGGTATCATATCAAGCCGCCATGTATCCATACTATACAGAACCCATTGAGGCTTAGTGCGCTCCAGGTCCTCCACAATAGATCGTCGATGTGCTGAGGTGATGGCATTGTATGCATTCCCCCATCGCGTTGGATTCGGTCGATTTAACAGACGATAATACATCGGTTCATTAGGGAACACATAAATATATTCATCCGGCTGAGTACGCGACTGGATGAATGAGGTGATTGCCTCGAGACGATCTACCCATGCCGGCGGACCATACAATCCGGCCAGGTATGGCGTGGAAAACGGCTGCCAGCCGTTTTGTGTCCAGTAAGTTGGTGCGTCAATCACTTTGTGAAAAGTACGATTGATGCCTATTTTAATGGTAAAATTGGTTACCCACAGACTGTAGGATAAGAGTCCAGCCAGGATAAAACCGACTGCACTTGTATAGATATAGAGCAATTTGCGATGGCCTTGCGGGTGTGCCCATATATGGCGTCCCAGATGCCAGAGCCACCATAATACAATTATGGACAAAATCAAGGCCGGCGGGAAAACGGTACCGCTCTTATCGAAACCGGATCGGGCCAGAGCGCTTCGGTAATAGATAAGCCCGAAACAGGCTATTCCGAAGAGTACGGCATCGAAGGACGTAGATCGTCTGATAAGCCACCGGATCGAAACAAATAGGACTACAGATGCATATAATAGAATGGGGCCGTATGAAATGAATAGGACCGCACAAAATGACCTGAATGAACCGAACCCCGGGTTGGCGATCATCTTCTCGAATGCGGAGATCAGACTTGGGAACGGAAAAGCGCCATAGCCGAGCATAGCCAGTTGTGGGTATTCCGTCAAGTTCATGATTAAGGCTTGAAGCGCCCCCATCTGAGCAAAGCCGATTACAACGGGCATCGCGCCGATAAAAAGGCCGACAAAAAAGGCACCTATGGCGTGCAAGCCATGCCGACATGTCTCCTGGAAACCGGAAAACACCAACATGGACAGAACAGCCAGGGTCGCCCCTACCCCGACTTCCTGACTATAAAAGACAATCAGGCTGGATGTGATGCCCGCTCCAAAGAGGAATCGGATTTGACGGGTATTGAACCACCGGTAACAGAGCAGAATCGGCAACAGGCCGATGACAATACGAAGCATGGTACCGTTGGGCGCCGAAAACCAGGGATAATAGAAGCCGACAAAAATCAGCATGCCGGCAACAGCAATGTTTCTTCTGCCGGTTATATCACGTAATACAAAGTAAAACAGCAAATAGGCCAGCACATCGAGGATAAAACGATAAATACGCCACACCTGGAGGGACGACCCGAAAAGCTCTTCCAGCCAGACGAGCGGATACACCATCAACGGTCCATATAATGAGAAACCGTCTTGATGGAATATTCTGCCTTGATGTAACTTCTGCACCCAATCACTGAATTGACCTTCTTCGGCAAGGAGTGTAAACGTATAGTTAGCTTCCGTAAAAAACCGACCGTCGTATGTCAAACATACGAGCAGGATCGGTATAACTATGAAATCGCACCATAAAAGAGATCGGGAAATAGGAACATATGAAGTAGTAGATTCAGGTGCTGACGCGTCGTTTTGATTGTATTCATTGAGAGGTAACGCAGACCGGGTAGCTCGCCAGGCTAGAGCACACCAGGCGAGAAAGGATAAAGGCAGCGCTAATAAAAGGCTGATCATATATACCTTTGAATCATGATCATCCGGATAATCAGCGAGAATGGTCCCACTCACGATACCAAGGCGTTTGGCTTCTTCCAGGCCGTCTGTTGATACCGGTAATAATAGGGCTATGATAATGGCTATCGTGCATCCGATACAGATAGCCAATCCTCCCCACAACAGACTATTAAACTGAAAAGTCAGATGTTCTGACCACCTGCTAAGATCCTGTCGCCATCTTTCCCACGTTGAACGATTGAACATTATGCTTTGTATGATAGATGGGGGTTATTATAATTATGAATTCAGAACAAGCAAAGTTATAGAATACAGGTATGCTGTCAATAAAAACCTTGGGAAAGCGACGAAGCTCGGAGGGTATGCAACGTCCTTCAGGGACTTGCAATCGGTCAATCAACAGATCGGCACACTTAAAAATCAGTGAAAGGAATTTTACATGGCATCCAACAAACCCATCCGCGTCGGCGTCGTCGGTGTCGGTCGCGGCCGGTCGTTTATGCGTTCCGCTCAGGCTACGGGCATGGCGCTGGTGGCTATTTGCGATACGTGGGAGGAACGGCTGAAGGAGGTTGGACAGGACCTTGGTGTCACAACATATACGGACTATGATGCCTTTCTAGATCATGACCTGGATGCGGTTGTATTGGCCAATTATTTTCATGAGCACGCCCCGTTTGCGGTAAAAGCGTTGACGGCTGGAAAACATGTAATGAGTGAGTGCGCCGCCTGTCATACCCTGGCCGAAGGGATAGCGCTGACGCGTGCTGTGGAACGAAGTGGTAAGATCTACATGTTCGCAGAGAATTATCCGTATATGGCGTATAATCAGGAAATGCGACGCTTGTATCAGGCAGGTGAGGTCGGCGAATTCAAGTACGGTGAGGGAGAATACGTACATCCTGATCCGGCCGATGTAAAGTTGGGCCGTAGCTGCGGCATTAACCACTGGCGCAACTGGATTCCTTCCACCTATTACTGCACGCATTCCATCGCCCCGGTGATGTATATCACAGATACCCGACCGGTCAAGGTCAACGGCTTCGTCGTGCCGTATGATTTCGATGATCCGTCGGAAACCATGACCGTTCGGCGCCACGACACCGCCGGCATCATAATCTGTCGGATGGACAACGGCGCGGTGCTGAAATCGCTTCACGGCCAGTTACGCGGTCACGGCAATTACGTACGCATCCACGGCAACAGAGGCCTGATGGAAAACTGCCGGCATGGCGACAAACAGCGGCTGCGCCTATGGCGGGAACCCTGGGACAAACCGAAAGGGACACCAGTCGAGACGGTCTATACCCCCGACTTTCCCGAACATCACGAGCGTGCCACACGAGCCGGTCACGGCGGTGGTGATTTTTTCACCACCTATCATTTCTCTGAGGCCATCCGCACCGGTAAGCCGCCTTATCTCGATGTCTATCGCGGCGTCACCATGAGTATAACCGGCATCCTGGCCTGGCGCTCGGCGCTGGACGATTCCACCCCGCTGGATGTCCCTGATTTCCGGGACGAAGCCGTGCGAAAGCAATACGAGCACGACCACTGGTCACCCGACCCGACGCGTGAAGATAAGGACCGACCGGGAACCAGTATTGTAGGAGATATTGCACCAACGGAGGAAGCGCGGGTATTCGCAAAAGAGATTTGGGCCGGGAAGGGATATAATGGGGATTGACTGATTGACTGATGGCTGGTGTCCTGCGGACATACAGTGAGCGCTAAGCGGTTGATTGGTTTTGGTTTTTCAATCAACAAAAAGCACAGCGAGCGAAGCGGAGCGCATTCTAATAATGCCTCGAAGAGGCGCTCCTCACTTTCGATGACGCGAAGCGGCGTCCATCACCAAATCACCATTTCACTGTGTTCCCTGGTTAAGAAAGAAACCTTATGCCAACACTGGATTCTAATTTCGGCCTGATAGACTGGATTATCGTGGGTGTGTACATGCTGATCACGGTGGGGATTGGGCTGTATGTGAACCGGTATATCCGGGATATGAGTGACTATATGGTGGCGGGGCGATCGATCAAGTCGTATCTGGGAGTAGCGACGATGATTGGTAGTGAGCTGGGCCTGGTGACGGTCATGTATTCTGCTCAGAAGGGTTTTACCGGTGGGTTTGCGGCGTTTCACATTGCAGTGATTGCGGGGGTAGTGGCGTTTATCGTGGGGATCACGGGATTTATTGTTGTACCGCTGAGGAAGATGGGCGTGATGACGATCCCGGAGTTCTATGAGAAACGGTTCAGCCGGGGGGTCCGTATTATGGGCGGCCTGTTGCTGGCGTTGTCCGGTATTCTGAATATGGGGCTGTTCCTGAAGGCCGGGGCGCTGTTCGTTACCGGACTGACCGGCATGACGGATCCTGCCTCGGTCTCTATAGTTATGACAGTCATGCTGGCGCTTGTCCTGGTGTATACGATTATGGGGGGCATGGTGTCGGTGGTGATCACGGATTACCTGCAATTTGTGGTGCTGTCCTTCGGGATTATCCTGACCTGCGGCATCGCGATCTTTACATTAGGCTGGACACCCATTGTCGAGACGGTGATGACGATCCATGGCGAGGCGGGGTTCAACCCCATGCTGGACGACAGTGGTTTCGGGCCGTCGTATATCATGTGGATGATCTTTACCGCCGGGCTGGTTTCCTGTGCGGTATGGCAGACCTCGGTGATGCGGGCCTGCGCCGCCGAAAGTGTCGAGGTGGTTCGCAGGATGTATATGTGGTCGTCTATCGGTTTTCTTGTCCGGTTTATGGTGCCTCAGTTTCTCGGTATCTGTGCCCTGGTGTATCTGTTTCAGACCCCGGCGACACGCAGTCTGTTTTTTACGGAAGCCGGCGCACCAGTCGCCGACGCGACGTTGACACTCCGGGCGATGCCTATTTTTCTCAGCCAGATTATACCTACAGGCCTCATCGGACTGATCGGCGCCGGTCTGCTGGCAGCATTCATGTCCACCCACGACAGCTATCTGCTCTGCTGGGCTTCCGTGTTGACGCACGATGTCGTTGCACCGGCCACGGGAGAGACGCTGTCTACCCGTCATCGTCTACTGTTGTCACGGGTGTTTATTCTGCTCATCGGGCTCTTTCTCCTGGTCTGGGGCCTGTGGTACGACCTCGGACAGGATTTATGGGACTATATGGCCATCAGCGGCGCCATCTATTTTACCGGCGCGTTTGCCCTGCTGCTGACCGGCCTCTACTGGAAACGCGCCAGTACGGTGGGCGCGTACCTGGCGCTTATCACAGGCATCGGCGCTATGGCCGGTCTGGGGCCGGTGAACCGGGCGCTGGGTCTTCAGGCGTATACCGCCGCAGAAATCGGCCTGGTGACGACGGTGCTGTCGTTGGGATTGATGGTTGCCGGATCATTGCTGTTCCCAGATAAGAGGGAGGTGCACGGATGATGTTCTGGAGCACACTCTGGACGGTTGTGTTCGTGGTCAGCATGCTCGTGTTTGCCGCCGTGGCGGTTATGGTCACTATCGGCGGTATCGGCGACATTCGGGCGTTGTTTCGGCGGATGGACGAGCGGCATGAAGAAAATGGAGATTGGTGATGGCAGGAGTCCAATGGACACGCTATGATCCCTCCAGGATTGACTGGTTGACTGATTTTAGTCTTTTCAATCACTAAATCACCATTTTCTTAGTATGACTGATGACAGGAGCCCAATGGACACGCTGCGAGCCGTGGAAGCCACCTGCGGTGACTTTGAGCCCTTCGCGGTTCGGGGTTGACTGATTTTTGTCTTTTCAATCACCCAATCACCCAATCACCCAATCACCATTTTCTTTTGCCCTCCTCTTCCCCCTGGCATATCGCATCATACCGACGTTTATGGTACGGCAGCGTCGTTCTGGCGATGGGCAGTCAGTTCGAACGACTGGCCCTCGGCTGGCTCGTCCTCGTTGAAACCGACTCCGTGTTTCTGACGGCCGCTGCCTTTGCTGTGCAGAAAGCACCCGGAATCCTCGCGGCGCCTATTGCCGGTGCGGTTAGTGACCGAATTTCTCGCGGGCGTATGCTGACGGCTACTGCCTTCTATAAAGCACTGATCATGGGGCTCCTGGCTTTGCTGGTCTTATGGGGTCCCGGACCGATCTGGATGGTGTTTGTCCTGATCGCGTTGAGCGGTGTGGGCATGTCGTTCGAATTGCCGGCCATGCAGGGACTCATTACGGACCTGACGCCCAAAGAAATGGCCATGAAAGCTGTAGCCATGCAATCCACCGGCAACAGGGCTGTAGGCGCGGTGGGCAGTCTGGCCGGCGGACTGATTATTGCGGCCCTGGGGATTCCTGCAGCCCTGTTTATCGGCATGGGGGTAAATTTGATCGGCGCCACCATCATGGCCACCATGCCGGCGCTTGCGCACCAGCATACCACAACCCGTCTTTCCGCTCGTCGTCTCCTCACCGACGCGGTGAGCGGACTGACGACGCTTATGCGCATCCCCATCATTCGTACCCTCCTCATGATCGCCTTCATCGTCGAAATGTTTGCCTTCGCCTATACGGCGGTCCTGCCCTCGCTTGCGCGGGATGTCCTCCATGTCGGCGTGGATGGCCTCGGCACGCTCAATATGATGGCCAGCTTCGGTGCGCTGATCGGCGTGGCAGCCCTCACCACCTGGTCGTCCTCTGTTCGAAACGGATTGATGCTGATTATCGTGACGATCGGCTTCGGCCTGGCGTTGATGATATTTGCCTCCTCAGATGTGTTCTGGCTCTCTCTTCCACTCATCATGCTGGTCGGCGCCATGGCGGCGGTATCCGATGCGCTGCAGTGGCACATGCTCCAGCAGCATGTGCCGGACGATATGCGGGGCCGCGCCATCGGCGGATGGGTATTTGTCGTGGGTTTCGGTTGGATGGGTCAGGTTGCGTTGGGGGCGGCTGCCGAAGCGTTCGGCGTCCCGTGGGCGCTGGGTGGTGCAGGTGTGCTGGTGTTGGTAACGGGGCTGGCGGCGTTGGGGTTCGCGGGGAAATTAAGAGCGGAGTGAGGGATGGGAATGGTGATTGGTGATTGAAGGGAATAGGAAAAGACAGGGATAGATTCGGGGCTGCCTGTACATTGATTCAGCGTTGGCTGGGTATTGGGATGGCAGATTTCTTTGAAAGGGCATTGGCGGCAAATGGATTGGTCGGTGGTCATGGGAAACTATTCCATTGAGGCGGTGTTGGTGGGAATATAATCAAGTGGATGCTCTCGTTGATGAATGTTTTGGCTCGTGATTCTTAAATAGACATTATATAACCTGTTCCTGTTCGTTTCGATCTGCCAGTGTTCACGGGTCGGTTACTGGAGTTAAACCGCTTGTGCCAGGAGATTTTGTGATGCACGACGGGCGGATTCGGCGCGGCGCACGCAGGCCGGCTATCTCGCAAAACGGTATGGCGTTTCCACGGAAGCAGTTTGTCTCCATATGATTGATTCTGATGTGCAGCCCTGCGTGGTCGCCCTGTTGACCCTACCAGGCCGCTCGACGCGGAGGCAACGGATCCACGGTCCCCGCCATGCGGTGGCATAACCGCGTCAGCATATCCACCTTGATAGATAGCCTCCTGTCGTCGTCCCACAGGTTATGCGTCTCTGAAGGATCTGATTCCAGATCGTACAGTTCGCCCCGGTCCGTCGTATGATCCACGGTGATCTTGTAACGATCCGTCCGGGTCATGGTCGTTTGCGCCGTGGGGTTCTGATGCCAGGGCATGGCGTTATAGTATTCGCAGTAAACGTCATCCCGGTGATGATTGATATCGGTTTCACCACATAACAAAGGCCACAGAGACCGACCCTGCATACCGGGATGGTGCGGCACGTCGGCGGCATCAAGCAATGTCTGCGCCAGATCAGTCAGCTCAATCAGCGCCTCACTGTGCTGCGGTCTGATCCTCCCGGGTTGAGCGATAATCATCGGTACGCGGATGGCCGGTTCGTAGAAGTATGGTCCTTTGAGGTAGATGCCGTGATCACCCAGCATCTCGCCGTGGTCCGACATGAAGATGACGAGCGTATTTTTCAACTGATTCGATGTCCGCAACGCCTTAAGCATGCGGCCCACCTGCACATCAATCAGATCACACATAGCAAAATAGGAGGCCTTAACCAGCCGGTGCTCACGGTCTGTCATCTCGGGAAACGGCAGACCGGCCTGATGGCCGTAGGCGCCGGCATGGTCGTATGCCTGAAACCAGGGTTTGTTATCCAGTTCACCTTCCACATAGTCGGGCAGTGGCAGGTCGTCGAGATGGTCCATATACCGAGCCAGGTAGGCTTCCGGGGCGTCGAACGCATGATGCGGGTCGAACATATTCACGGAAAACAGCCACGGCGTATCACCCTGCCCCTGTTTTTCCATAAACTCAATCGCCCGATCCGCACACCATGTCGTCTGATGCCATGCTTCCGGCGGTCCGATCTGCACCCAACGGCTTTCAGGATGCGGTTGGGCTTCATAGGTTTGCCCATGGTCTTTCAACCAATTATAGTACGCATTGGTCGGCCACCCCGGATGCGTGTCGTGCGACCAGTGAAAGACCTCATAGCCATCGTCAATACGGGGCTCCATCTCCGGCGTTACCGATGGGTTGCAGGCGGACAGATGCAGCTTGCCGGCTAACCCGCAGACATAACCGGCATCGGCCAGTAATCTGGTAACGAGCACCTCATCATCCGAAATGTCCTGCCCATTCTGACGGCAGCGCGTGGTCCGCGGATAGCGCCCTGTCAGAAAACTCGCCCGGCTGGGCGTACACACCGGACTCTGAGAAAAGCACCGTTCGAACAGCACCCCCTCCGACGCCAGCCGGTCGATATGCGGCGTATGCACATACGGATTCCCGTAACACCCCAGCGTATCCCACCGCTGCTGATCTGTACAGATCCATAAGATGTTCGGGCGGGAAATATCAGACATAGAAAATCCTCTGGTAAAGTTCCGAGTTCCAAGTTCTGAGTTCCGAGTAAATCTTTGTATCAATCACCAATCACCAAACCACGAAGTGCTCGCATCGTGTACGCAGGACACATGCCATCACCATTTTACTTCACCCACGGCGTCCGAAGAGAAGCGCCGTCGAATTCATCGTCTGCTTCGATATAGCGGCGGAGATCCTGGAAATGTGCCAGCGACAACCGGAAGAGGCTGTTAAGGGTGTAATAGTCATGACAGAGATACCCGAAGACGGCTTCAATATTAATAGATACGTTGTGTTGCTCAGCTGTGGGGAGAACTTCCTGAAGGATGAAGGACACTGACACCCAGGCCTCGCCTTCGGTGATATCATCCGGGATCCGCAGGGCGTTCGGATTCCATTGAATGGGCCGGTATAGGTTTTGATGGTGGATATACCCGCCTCGGCCACCGCCTGAATGACCTCTTTGAAAAACGTGGCGGTTGCTGATCGGACATCGGCATCCAGGGTGACCATATCAAGTTCAACATTGATTTCACTGACGGCCATGCCGTGTTTATGCGTCGCCACGCTCCACGATATCGTCCGATAGCCGACCCGACCCAGTAATTCTGCCACCCCTGGTTCGGCGGCCAACGCCTAATTCCAGGGTGGCGACATATCCGGTGGTATCGTTCAGATTAAAACAGGAAAGATCCATGGTTTAGCCTCAATGACCTATCGAAAACGCCGCCAGAGTATCCTCATCAATATCCACGCCTATACCGGGTTTATCATCCAGGATAAACGCACCGTCTACAGGTAGCGGCGCGCTTCTGGCGATCCGGCATTTGTGGGCGAGGGCTTCGTGGCCATGCTCCATAATCAGGAAATTGGGAATCACGGCGGCGAGTTGGATAGACGCGGCGATCGACAGGATGCCGCCGCCGCCGATGTGTGGTGCGAAAGGGATGTTGTACGTATCAGCCAGCAGGGCGATGCGCTTGCCTTCGGTCAGGCCCGTACGGCCGATATCCGGCATGGTGACATCGCAGGTGCGCCGCTCGAACGCTTCGCGCATTTCGTACCGCGTCCGGCTCCACTCGCCGTTAGCCACGTTCATATCCAGCGCCCGGGTGATCTCCACCTGGCCCTGGATATCTTCCGGTGCCGTAGGTGATTCCAGCCAGAAGACATCCAGCGCTTCCAATCCTCTGCCGAGCTTGATGGCCTCGGATACGGTGTATTGCGTGTGCAGGTCAACCATCAGGTCGATCTTTGAACCAACGCGTTTACGGACGGCAGCGACAACAGAAAGAATATGGTGGCGGTCGGTCGTCAGGTGCAGCTTCAGTGCTTTATATCCGGCTGCCACGAGTGTTTCCGCCCTTTCAACTGCCGTGTCCGGCGTTTTGCCACCGCATCCTGCATAGAGTCTTATTCGATCCCGGTATCGACCGCCCAGGATTTTATGAACCGGTTTGCCGGTCGCTTTGCCGATCAGATCCCAGAGCGCGATATCGCAACCCGCCAGGGCATCGACAAAAAACCCGGTCGGATGGCCTCGCTCCCGCATGGCGCTGTACATCTTCTGCCACAGGTATTCTACATCGAACGGATCAGCGCCGATCAGAATCGGCCGGCAGAGATCTTCTATAATAGTCTTTGATGTCCCCGGCGATACAGGACTCTGCCCTTCTCCATAGCCAACCAGCCCTTCATCGGTCGTAATGCGTACCACCATGGTTTCATGCATATTGGAATAGATAGACCGCCAGTCGCCATCGGCAATGGTATAAGCCGTCGTCGTGTCGTCGTCTCTTGGGAACCGCAAAGCAAAGGCTTCGATCCTGGTGATTTTCATAGGAAGAAATTATCCTGGGTTTAATAAGATATTAGATATTGGAGTAACGCCTGCCGAATAACAACCATGCGTTGAGGACGGCGGGCGCTCACTCCAGCTTACCCAATGAACCAAACCGAGACGGCTATTACGCCCGATCTATCTCTGTTTTTCAATCACCCAATCACCCGATCACCATTTCCCTCAGTCTTCCGCCCGCTCCCCAGCCGGCGCCATCTTAACCAGCTTCGGGTCGAACCGGGCAATCGTCTCCACCAGATCGGTCTGCGCGGCCATGACGTCTTCGATGTTTTTGTAGACAAAAGGGACCTCATCCAGGCCTGCGGAGATCAGGGTAACCCCTTTGTCTTTGAGTACCTGATTGGCATCCTTCCAACTCAGCGTCTGATGGGCTTTTCTACGACTCATCACCCGTCCCGCCCCGTGGGCGGCTGAATGCATGGATTCCGTGTGGCCCTTGCCGCGAGCTATAAATGCCGGACTGGCCATGGAGCCGGGAATAATGCCCAGCACACCTTTGCCGGCGGGCGTCGCGCCTTTGCGATGGACGATGACCTCCCGGTCCAGATGTCGTTCCTTCCAGGCGAAATTATGATGATTTTCCAGATCGAGCAGTACGTCCGCCCCCAGATGAGCGGCCAGATGGCGATGGATACACGCGTGGTTTGCGGCGGCGTACCTGCCCATCAGTTCCATGGCTGCCCAGTATTCCTGCCCAGCCTCGGTGTCCATATCCAGCCAGGCCAGATGCCGCAGCTCTCTGGGTAATTCGGGATGCAGCGACATGGCCAACTTGCTGTAATGAGAAGCGACCATAGCGCCCGTACCCCGGCTACCGCTATGGCTGAGCAGCGCCAGATAGATGCCGGGTTCCAGACCCTGAATCGATTCTTCCAGTTTCAGCGGGCCGAACTCCACGAAATGATTGCCGCTGCCGCTGGTGCCGAGCTGGCTCCACGCCTTGTCTTTCGCCTCCTGGGTCACCGGTGAAACGGACCAGTCTTCATCCAGCACGTCGTGTCGCCGTCTGTCCTTGAATGCGGACCCTACGCCGAAACGCGTTTCAGCCGCTATGGCCCTGGTCAGTTGTTCTTTATCCTTCCCGGCGTCCAGCTTTTTCAACGGCAGATCGAGGACCGTTATCTTCACCCGGCAGGCGATATCGACACCTACCGCATACGGAATAACGGCATTGTCGGTAGCGAGCACGCCGCCGATGGGCAGACCATACCCCACATGCGCATCCGGCATCAACGCGCCGGCCACCGCTACAGGCAGGGCGCAGGCGTTTTCCATCTGCTGGATGGACTGCGCATCCAGATCTTCACCCCACTGCTGATACGGCGCCGATTGTCCACGCGGTGTAAACCGATGACTCGGCAGCAACAGTGCAAAGGAACCGTACAGAGGGTGATCATGATAGGTTTCAGGATCATGAATGACCGCCCGGATCATATCCCGAATGCGGGCTCTGCTGCTCTTCAGCCGTTTCATCTCCCCGATGAGAGCCCGTGCCTGCTTCATGGGTTCACCGCCGGTAATGCCCAATTTTTTTAAATCTCTAACCTTCACAACCACCTCTTAAGTAGAGTAAAAGAGTATAGAGTAAAATAATAGTGTTAAACCATTTTGACATTGTACACATGGACGGATGCATCAAAACCACCCTACAGCATAAACTCTTCACTCTGTACTCTTCACCCTGTACTCTTCACTATGTACCTTTTTCAACCTATGCAACACCAATTCCGGGGGACAATTAAACCGGACATCCAACCCGGAAGCGCCGATGCCCCTTGAGGTATACCCGGTCATCTGTTTAAACCGCCACGGTCCGGAACACAGAGTTCGAGGGCAGCGGGCATTTACGATAACCGGCTTTCCGCCTGGAAGACAGACCTGGCCGCCATGCGTGTGGCCCGAAAACATCACATCGCACCCGCTATAGGCCGCCTCCTGGTATAACTCAGGAGAATGAGAAAGGAGAATCTTCACGGCCTCGGGCGGTACATCTGCCAGCGCTTTCTCCAGGTTATCCGCAAGATAGAAATGTGGATCGTCTACACCGGCCAGGTAGATAACGTCGCCATCCCGTTCAATGGGGACGGTCTCATTCATCAGGATCGGCAGGTCCATCGTTTCAAAGAGATCCAGCATCTCGATAAAGTCATGGTTGCCCAGAATGCCGTATACCGGCTCCCGAATATGCTTCCGCACCTCAGCCATGATCTCCATGCAGGCCTCAAACGGTCCGAATGTACTGCGCCGATAATCGCCCGTGATGACGCAGAGATCGTAGGAGACATCGCCAAGTCGTTTGATAAGCGCTTCATAAATGGCGGGCTTGTAGTCCAGATGCAGGTCGCTCAGATGGAGGATGGTATATCCTTCGAACGCATCAGGCAGATGAGGTAGCGGTATGTCGTGGTGGGTCACCTGCATATCGACCGCATTGCGCTGGCCACGTTTGTAGAGGAAGGTCCCATGCAGGATGATTTCCAGTAATTTGTACATCCATCTGATATTCTCGAAATTGATATAGGCATATCCCTGGCCAATCCGATCATTCACATGATCGGTCTGTATACCCAGCCGCTGCATCATGTGAATACGTCCGACGCGTTCCTCAATGTGTTTGAAATCTACCACGGCCATAGAGAGGGTCCTGGATTAGAATCCGACAATCTGTTGCCCATTGACGGTAAGACGGTACATGAGTCGTTGATGTCGGGAATCGTCGAACGGCGTGGGGGCATGCAATGCACACCTGTTGTCCCACAGGACCAGATCTCCGGGTTGCCAGACATGCATGTACGTGAACGGTGGTTGGGTGGCGTGCGTCTGCAAATCGGTCAACAGTTCACGACTTTCGTCGTCATACAGGTCCACCACCGACTCAATATGACAGAGCGGCAGATAGAGCGACTTCCGACCGGTCACCGGGTGTTGCGCCACCAGGGGCCGGGTAATGGGTGGATGCTTGCGTCTCAGATCTTCGCTCAAGGACGGACGGTGCGGATTTTTCCGTCTCAGAATTTCATTGAGATGATGGTAAGAATGCACAGTTTTCAGACCATCTATACGCATTTTAACTTCATCGGACAGGGCCTCATAGGCGGCAGCCATACCGGCAAAGCCGGTTTCGCCGCCCTCCGGCGGTGTGTGGACACAAAACAGGCAGGAGCCGATAGGTTGAGGGTCCCGGAACGAATCGTCCGTATGCCAGAGCAACGGCAGCGGATCAGCCTGTATGAACAGGGCGTTGTATTCCCCATTTTCTTTCGTATTGCCGATGCGTAATATCTCCGGATAATTCGGTACCAGAAAGTCCGGTTTGTATTTCTCATTATATTCCAGCGTCCCGAACAGCGCCGAAAAATCGCGCAGATGCCCGGGCTTGATATGACCCTGACCACGGATCAGAATCAGACCACCGGACGCGTGAAATGCGTCAAGAACCTGTGCGCGAACCTGATCACTCAGATCTGCAAGGTCCAGCCCACTTATTTCCAAACCGAACCCGGATGCGGTCAGGGGATGTTGTCCAATAGTTGATGCCATGGTATGATTCCAAAGTGTATGCATTAGGATGAATTAGCACCCGTGGACTACCCAATTTCCACCTTTTCACCCGTCTTCGCGCTGTCGTACAGCGCATCGAGGATCTGCATGAACTGATAGGCGTCCTGCGCGTTTACTTCAGGTTCCGCCAGGCCCTCTACCGCCAAGGCGAATCGCTCGATTTCGTAATAGAAAGCCGGGACAGACTCAGGCGGTTGGCTATATGAAATATCGAGGGGCGCATCGGCCTCTTCGGTGGTGAACACGCCGTCTTCATAGCGACTGATCTTGCCGCCGGTTACCGCGCCGTCCCGACCATAAAGTTCGACGATCGTCGGGGTATCGCTATGCAGCCATCGGGAACAGTCGATCTGGATGGTCATCCCTCCTTCGAGGCCAACGAGTCCGGAAAAATAATCTTCCGCCGGACCTTCCGGACCATCGTAGACCGGATACACCGCGTGTCTGGCAGCAAAGGCCCACACTGGTTTCGGACAACCCATCCACCACCACACCATATCCAGCTCATGCGATGCATGTTGCCCCAGCGCGCCGCCCTTCTGGCCATAGACCTGAAGCCATCGCTCGATCCCTTCTGTCGCCGGTTGGTAGTTGAATTTGAGAAAAATACGAGCGTGATAGGGGGCACCGATATGACCCTGCTGGATAGCGGCCCGTATCCGCCGGTTCTTAGGAAAGTGCCGCATAAAATAACAAAATTGCAGTGTTTTACCGGCCTGTGCTGCCGCCCTTTCTATGACCGGGATCTGTTCCGCCCGGACCGCGTGGGGTTTCTGAACCAGCACATGTTTGCCCGCAGCAAACGCATCGAGCACCATCTGATGACGCATCACCGGATTAACAGCGAGGTATACGGCCTCAACGGCCTCATCATCAAGCAATTGACGGTAGTCGCCATACTGTCGAGACACAGCATGTTCTTCAGCTACACGGTTACGGAGCGTCTCGTTCAAATCACTGACGGCCACCACGTCCGTACGCGGAACCGCCGTCGCTGCCAGAACCGCCTGTCCGCCTGCCCAGCCACATCCGACGATACCTATTCTGAGTGGTTGATGGTTCATGATGTTTCCTTCCACTGTTCGTATCGGTCCATCGCTTCCTGCTGCAAATCATCCCACTCGGTTAGCAGCACCATGCGAACCGTAGTCGAAACCTGTTCACCGGCGGCGACGTCCCGGCCGAAGAGATGCAGGTACTGGGCGTTATGATAATTGTTAAACCCGGACAGGCCGATACAATCCTCACGCCGGGCCATAAGCAGGATGGCATGACCGTACCGATGTTCCTGAATCATCAGCGGACAGGCATAATGCGGGCCAAGGCGCCAGTTGAGCGGATAACCGGTCTGCCAGCGACCGTCCTTGAAAATGGAAGCCGACGCATCGTCCCGTGCCCAGGTTTCGTTTTCATGTTCCCCATACCATTGTTTCTCATACCAGAGGACGTCGTCCGGATGGATGTGATTGTCACACACAGCGAAATACGGTTTGTAATACGGCGTGAAATAATTGGCGATGAAAAGTTCAAATCGATCATAGTCGGTGTGCAGATCGGCGGTGAAGGTCACATCTACGGCTGAGGCGGATTCTACCAGACAGTAGTGCGCGGATAGTTCACCCTGCACCTCATCGCAGGCCGCCCAGTGGACCTCTACCTCCCCATCCTTTATATTTACCTGTGACGGCTCACGTTCGCGGGTGATCTCAAGCTGGCGCCCAGCGGCCAGGGTACGATAAATATTCAACCAGGCAAAGTCCGGCCCTTCATCGAGATGAAAGCTGGTCAGGCCACTTATGCGCAGGCCCTTAGCGCCCAGGATGGTCACCGTGGCTGGCCCTAAGGTCCCCTGAGTCAGGACAGGTTTCAGGTTCTCTTTGAAGTTAGAATCGGACATGCTGTTTCCTTATGGTACACGACAAAAAATAAACAGGTTGTCATCCCCGCTGGCTTTAAGCGGGAACCGCGAACCACTCGAAGTCGCGTCGGAGGGGAACCTCCATCCATAGCTTGGAGATGCTGGAGAGAACAGGTCCTCATAGAGAAATTATATTGAATACATCTACCAAAGCAATCATATTAAAGAAAGCCATCCCTTGCAGCAATTAAAAAGAATACCACGGGTGTGTTAAAGATCCGAATGAGCACCTGGCTTTACGACATACAATCACCAATCACCATTCACCAATCACCATTCACCAATTGAAATGCCCATGCCTATCCCAACAGTCCCTAGGCTATTTGTTATCCATATTCCGATTCGAGACCTGTATATTTTCCGCCGGCTCGCAGAACAGGTTTGCGTGCTCAAGGCGCATGGGGAGGTCGCCGTCAATATCAGCACCCTCGCCGAAAAAAGTCGATACGAGATCCCTGACGGCGGCAGTCCCTGGCATGAATACGCCAGTTTGAATCCGACGCTGGCCAAATTCTTTCCACATCCCGATATCGCGCCTCATATCCCGGCCGATCATGTCGCCCGTAATCGCGACTGCTACTCGCTAAAATCGAGATCATGCGTACGCACTGGCTTGATGGAGAACGGTATTTGACTTCACCATTTAAGTGAATTATGCCTGATTATAAAAGGAGAACAGATATGCAGTTGCAAGATCGCGTCGCCATTGTGACCGGTGGTAGTTCGGGGATCGGGCGGGGAATTTGTCTGGAGTTCGCCCGTGAGGGGGCAAAAGTCGTCGTTGCCGATATTCAGGAACAACCCAAGCAGGGTAAATACCACGAGCAAGATGTAGTCACAACGACAGTAGTGGAGGTCGAAAAACTCGGAAGCCAGGGGTTGTTCGTACAGACGGACATGGGCGAAGAAGCATCCATACACCGGATGGTGGAGGAGGCGGTTTCGCATTTCGGCAGGCTGGATATTCTGGTCAACAATGCCGGCATCTATGCTATCGGCGATACGCAGACGCTGGCCATTGCGGATTGGGATCGGATCATGAATGTTAATCTGAAGGCGCTTTTTCTATCTGCCCGTTTCGCGATTCCGTATCTGAGGCCATCGCCAGCCGGACGAATTATCAACATCGCCTCGGTGCATGCCTTTGCCGGCGGCGCCGGTCCCGCCTATGCGCCCGCCAAAGCCGCCGTGGTCAACCTGACCCGGGATACCGCTATAGAAGTAGCCAACGATGGGGTCACCGTTAACGCGATCTGCCCCGGATACATCGAGACGCCCATACAGGATTATCTGACGCAGGAACAAATCGATGATTGCCTTGAGAAAACGCCGCTGCCGAGACTGGGGTTGCCCCGTGATATCGGCCGGGCCGCTGTGTTCCTGGCTTCAGATGACGCTGAATGGATCACAGGTATCGCCCTGCCGGTAGACGGTGGCTGGCTGGCGCCTATCGGGACTTGACCACTTGGGGCGAGGTATTGATTACGAAATCGGTGTCTTATACGGCGACACCAGCGGCCCATCCGGGCAATGCAGCTTGCCGTCCTTTACCCAGCCGCAATCGCGTGCTGCTAACTCAGCCGTCAGATATCCTTCCCACTGTCGGATTTCATCCGTGTACGCCGAATTATTGATCAGATTTGTACACTCACCGGGATCGTCATCCAGGTTGAAATACTGCTTCATGTCGATACGTGGCAGCCAGACGAATTTACGGTGGCCGTCGGTGACGTACTGCATCTCCTGCTCGTGGGAATAGCACCAGCAATGCTCACCGTGGAGATAGGTGCGCCAATCGGAGGCCGTGCCGTTTATGAGCGGGATCATGCTGTGGCCGGTGACGGTAGGCGGGATATCCACACCTGCTGCATCCAGAATCGTCGGCATGATGTCACGGAGTTCCACCACTTCGTCTACAACACGATTCTGTACATCGCCCTGCCATCCCGCAGGCGGACAGACGATCAGCGGTATCCGCGCACTGCCTTCGTAGGCGTAGGTCTTGCGCCACAGGTGGTGGTCGCCGACCATGTCGCCGTGGTCCGAAGTGAAGATAATCCAGGTGTTCTGCAGCGTGGCCGGCTGATGCCGTTCCAGCCAATTTTTCAATCGTCCGATCTGCGCATCTATGAATGAGATCTCTCCGTAGTATCCCGCCCGCCCACGGTGAATACGACTCCCGGACTGTTTGCCCCGCCAGGCATTCACATCCGTCGCCTGAACCGGATCTTCATGCATGGCCGCCCAGTCGCCGATAAAAGGCGGCGGAGTCTCATGATCGTTATACATATCGAAATACCATGTCGGTGGGACATACGGCGAATGGGGACGGGCGAAGCTGATGTTCATGAAGAAGGGCGTCTCTTTATCCCGCTGTTCGATAAAATGAATCGCCCGGCTCATGGTCCAGGCTGAGGGGTGCAGATATTCCTCCGTATGCCACGGACGCCCCATCCATGAGTTCCAGAAGACCCCGTGGTCATCGGGCGTGATATCCCGCCCGACTTCCTGATCGAACCACGCCCGGTATTCGTCTTTGTGCTGTTCGTCGATCATTCTCCCGGATTCATCTAATTCTGCGGTCTGGAAGCCCATGCTCGTGCGTTGCGGCGTGAAGTGGCCTTTGCCGACCAGATGCGTACGATATCCGGCCTCTGCCATGGTACCTGCCAGGGTATGCGGAAAGTCATTTGGAATCGGGCCCTGCCCTCTGCCCATTCCCAGCACGCCCGTATGCCACTGGTCCATGCCGGTCATGACGGTGGACCGGGCGGGAATGCAGGACGGCACGGCGGTATACGCATGGGGAAACCGAGCGCCCTGGGCGGCGAAATGATCGAGATTCGGCGTTTCGACGACCGGATGGCCATCGCAGCTTATGCAATCGCCGCGCATTTGATCGGCCATGATGAAGATGATGTTGGGTCGGGTCATGGAGGACTCCGGTTTTAAGGATATGTCTCAGAGGGTGTACAATCAAGAACGGCTTTCTTGATCTTTTCAGCCTCATATATGGTCTCTACAGCTGTGGCCTGATCCGGCCAGAACCCGGCGTCGTAACGCATCTGGTCGGCATAAGGTGTTAATAGCGTTAAATTAAGATTGGTAAGAACCGGCGGATGGGTAAGACCGACGCAGAGTAATTCTAACTCTTCGAGGTTGTAGGTTCCCGGAATTTGAACGACATGAAAGGCAAGCAGTCCTTCGAGATATTTTTCAGCAGCTTGCTGGGCGTGGAAACAAGCCGTGTCGTAAGGGCCGTCGCTTTTGATCAATAATCGGCACGTATGCAGATCACTTTCAGCTTTGCGAAACCAGCCGCGTGTCAGATCGATCTGATTGCTCATATAAGATGAGCCCTTCTTTTAAGGTCACGGTAACAAATGCATTGGACACGCCAGCCCACTGATCGACTTCCTCCGGGGTCCACACGACCAGATCTTTGGCAGGGAACACACCGGCCAGGGCTTTCAAATACGGTCCTGCCCGTCGATACCGGGGTAGATCAGAATTTTTGATAATTAAAATGTCGAGGTCGCTATCCTGGTGTTCTTCACCACGAGCATATGATCCGAAGAGGACAATTTTGGTAGGCATGCCAACAGACAGTATGCGTCGAACGATTTCCTCGTATAATGTTTATGTTACCGGAGGATAGGTTGCGTTCTGGCTCATAAACAATACCTCATGATGGTCGTTCGGCTTTTCATATTCATCTCACAGTACACGACAAATATATCTTTTGTCGTGTACTGTGATCTATAACATATCCATTCAAATAATCTCTGTCAAGCGCATGACGGTTTCCAAAACGAGAACTATTGCAGGCCGGGGCTGCACACGTCCGGTCATACATCCGGCAAAGCAGGGACCACTTCCTGGCTGAGCAATCTGGTGGATCGGAGCCACTTTTCCTTATCGTCCCAGTCGTGTGCGATCATCAGCAGGGTGCCGAACCCACCGGTTATATCCCACAGGTCATGTAACTGTCTTATGCAGGTGTCGACGTCACCGATGATACAGAGGTGCCTGAGGATATATTCCGGGGTTACATCCGCATCAGGGACATCGGGATGGTGTTTGAACAGGAACAGCATATCCATCGATCCCAGCATGGTGATCAGATATTCGAAGGCCCGTCCGAATGCTCCGTTCAGACAGTGGTCCCACGCTTCGTCGTTGGACTCGCCGACATAGATACTCCGCGACACGCGCCAGATGGATCGGTCCGGCGGCGGCTGGCCCTCTTCTTCCGCGCCCTGCGTGTATACCGCCCAGTGCCTGGTAACCGTAGACGAGTGCACCAGATTGGTACTCAGAGGAATATATCCTCTTTGTCCTGCCATACGGGCGGCCATGGATTCACCTTTGATAATGCTCATCCCGATCGGAGGGTGGGGCTTCTGGTAGGGTTTCAACAACGTACCGACGCCCAATTCGGGGATCAGGTCCGTCAGCTTGATGTGCCAGTAATCGCCTTTGAAATCAAACGGTGCATCGGTCTCCCACAACTTGAGGATCATGTCGATGCCTTCTAATGTCATCAACCCCTGTGTTTTCGGGTCAGGCAATCCGAACAATCCCCAGTCGGTAGGCACGCCGCCCTGCCCGAAGCCGCAGTTGATCCGGCCACGTGACAGGTGATCGAGATAAGCCATGCGCACTGCGATGTTCACCGGGTGATGTTGTGGAATGATCGACACACCGGGCCCCAACCGGATGTTTTTTGTATGGGGCAATACATTGGCGATAAATAGATCATTCGACGGAATCGGCTCCCAGGCCACGGAGTGATGCTGACCGATCCATGCTTCGGTAAATCCCAGCTCATCCGCCAGGACCACCAGTTCGATATCCTCTTCGAAACATTGCGTCCGGTCTTTTTCCGGAGGATGCAGCGGCATCATGAACAATCCCAGTTTCATATCATTGATCTCCCTTGGAATCCAGTGTTTCAGTCTATCGGCTTAATGTGTTCCCAACTTTCCGACGTCCATGACCGCTTAATAGCGCTCTGAACCTCCGCCACAGCCAGGACCTGCTCAAAACCAGGTTCCCCCTGTTCTCCACGGGCAACCGACTGCATAAAATGGAACGCTTCGATGGCCTTCAGATCGTCATACCCCAGACCGATGCCTGCACCGGGAGAGAAATGGGCGTGAAGCGGATGTTGTGGTCCCGCCATCACCCGGCGATATCCTCTTTCGGGTTCATCCTTTGCAAGATACAATTCGAATTCGTTCATGCGTTCGAAATCCCATCGTATCGACCCCTTCGTTCCGTGAATACTGAATCCGATTTCAGACTGGGGTCCCTGGATAACGCGGCAGGTCTCCAGCGTGCCGTGTACGCCGTTTTGAAACCGCACAAGTGCACTTACATAATCTTCGTTCGTTACGGGGGCGGTAGGGCCATCCTTATTGGTCGTATAGTGATCGCCCTGCCCCGGTGTCGCCACGGGACGTTCTTTGATGAACGTCTCCTGCTGGCCGATGACGCGTGTGATGGGGCCTACCAGCATCATGGCCATATCGGCGGCATGGGACATCAAGTCACCAAGCGCCCCCATGCCGGCAAGATCCTCCTGCAGACGCCAGGAGAGTACACTATACGGATCACTCGCATAGCCTACCAGAAACCAGCCCCGGTAATGTGTCAATTGCCCCAGCGTGCCATCCTGGATACGTTCCAGGGTACGCTGCACCGCCGGTGGCCACCGATAGTTGAACCCGACCCAGGTAATCACACCGGCTTTTTCGGCGGCATGGGCAATAGCGGCCGTCTCCTCCGGGTTGCGGCCGACGGGCTTTTCACACAGGACGTGTTTACCGGCAGCTACGGCAGCCGTTGCCTGTTCCAGATGCAAATGGTTAGGCGTGGCGATATTAACGACGTCGACCTCAGGATGCGATAGAACCTGTCGCCAGTCTGTCGTACATTCGGCGAATCCGAATCGCTTCCTGGCCTCCTCGGCCCTTGCTTCCTGTTCGTCGGCGCAGATGATCAGTTCGGGTACGATATCACATGCCGGGAACCGATCCGGTATCGCCCTGTAGGCCCGACTGTGGACCGTCCCCATCCATCCCATGCCGATGATACCGATACCAATTTTTCGTGTGGCCATACCGTCTCCTGCGATGGCTGCAACTTTGGTTGCCGGTTATAGGCGATGTTTCGTATAATACATGGTGTAATTGTATCCCCAGCGGGAGGTGAACTGGGAATATATAAAGCCATATTACCCATGTCAACGCAACAGACTTGTCCCACGGTCCGGATATCGGAATACATGATATGGTTAAAGCAATGCGTTTTTTATCGTAACGCACGCTGCGTAATGATATAAACTCGAAGAAATGAGGCTCGCGCTTTGCACATTTCTGTTGTTTGGAAGAATCGACTCAGTATATTGATAGCAGTCGGATTTGAGATATCGTTATTTAACCGGTCGTTTGTTATAGGGAAAAATACAGGGACGTTGGGTGTCGGACCGTCGTCAGGATACCCTGATTTACTTTGCTCATACGGAGGGAAGCATGTTCTGGAACCTATCGATTTTGAAGGTAGTAACGGTCTTAGTCTTAAGCATCCCGTTTTGCTCTACGGCAAAAGCCCAAGTCGTGGCTGTTGTCCAAGAGGTTGAGGGGAATCCAGTAAAAATAGTAGCCGAAAGCGTTTTTTGGGGGTTTCTTGGTGGTCTCACTTTGGGACTTAGTGTTTCATATCTATTTCAGATTGGAAGTGATGCAGTCATGCGACCCGCCATCGGCGGAGGTGCCATTGCTGGCTTTATTTACGGAATAAAACATGCAAACGAAAAGCCGTCTCCTGCGCCCGCGCTGGAATTTGACCAAAATGGTTTTGCCGGCTTCGCGATTCCTGTACCTCGCTTAGAAATTGAGAGGCAGACCTCAAAATATCTGCGCTCCATAGAGAAAAGAGACCTTTTGCGTCTTCGCCTGAATCTTGTTGGTGTTAAATTCTGATTGTGCTTGAAAAATACCTCAAGCCTGCATTCAATGTTTAGTATGTACTGAAAAACCATAATGGTGGAGTTGCATCGGCAAGGCATGATCCGGCGCCCCTTCCAGAGCGTGTTTCTGGTCAGCAGTCGACAGGTGGTTAAGCCCGCGTCGGCCGTTGGTCCATGTCAGCAGAAACCACTGAAAGGCCAGGTTTTGCCTGGAATGACTGAAATGGCTAGATATTGGGCCAGTACAACATGTTAATCTACCACGTTATCCCTTGTTACCCACGCAATAATTCCCATACAGACCTTTCGCCGGGCGAAGGTGAGAGATTCGCTCGTCCGGTGCAACTCCAAACTCCGAACCCCTATGCCGTCCTGATTTCATACGCCGGAACACCGTCAATTTTCAAAAAACACGCCGCCTGCGAGATACGGGAGGATTCCTCGACTTTAGAAGATAAGGGGCGTGTTGATCATGACGGTAGTTCATATCAATGTCCATGGTTTGGATGCAAATGATATGATTAAGGTTGTACTCTAACGGTAGAAAGACCATATATTAAACGAAAGTGTCAATCTGGCCAAATGTGTCCCCACGGGGAAACCGAAATGCATTTATTGAGAAAGAGGAGGTAGCTATGCCCGGAAGGGATTGGTTTATACGATTATTCAGCATGTTTATTCTCATGATGCTTGCAGCGGCGCATTTGTTTGCTCAGGATATAAAACGGCCTCTGGGCACACTGCGTGAGCAGGCGAAGATTCAGATGCAGTGGCTTGAAGCCAGGCTGGACCGGGTATTACCGACGCTGATGCGCCGCCACGGCGTGGAGATGTGGCTGGTGATCTGCAGTGAGTACAATGAGGACCCCGTGTTCTTTTCTCTTACGGCACCGACCACATTTGCCGCCCGGCGGCGGACCATCTATGTGTTTCATGACCGGGGAGAAACGCAGGGCGTTGAGCGGCTGGCCCTCGGCGGCGGATCGCAGGGCGGCGTGTATACGGTGTATCGTGATCCGGAGATCGAAAACAGGGAACTGTGGGGGAAAGGGCAGTGGGGCTTGCTGCGAAAGCTGATTGAGGATCGTAATCCGTCCAGCATCGCCATAAACGTCTCAAACACCCATGCCTTTTCCAACGGACTCTCTTCAGCGGAACGAGAAATGCTTCAGGATGCCTTAGGAGAAAAGTGGAATAACCGACTTGTCCGTGCGGAACTGTTGCCGCTGGACTATATCGCCATACGCGTGCCTGAGATGATGGATACGTATCGTCAGATGATGCAGACGGTCCACAACCTCATATCACGCGCATTTTCCAACGAAGTCATCACGCCCGGAAAAACAACCACAGAAGATGTGGTCTGGTGGCTTCGTCAACAGGTCAATGATATGGGCCTTGGGCTCTGGTTTCATCCCTCTGTCAGCCGGTATCGCCAAGGACGGGATCGCGCCAGCCTCCTGAGTGAGAAAGAAGCTGTACCTATTGATCGTGGCGACGTGCTGCACGTCGATTTCGGTATCACGGCCATGGGCCTCAATACCGATACACAGCATATGGGCTATGTCCTTCGAGATGGGGAGAAGGAACCGCCGGCCGGTATTCGAAACGCCCTCAAAAACGCCAATCGAATGCAGGATCTGCTGCTGGAACGGATGAAACCCGGTAAAAGCGGCAATGACATTCTTGCGGCCACCCTGGCCGCCATGAAAGCGGAAGGTATCGAGGGCACGGTATATACGCATCCCATTGGGGATCACGGGCATGGCGCCGGTCCCCTGATCGGCCTGTGGGATCGTCAGCAGGGCGTACCCGGCCGCGGGGATGTATTGCTTCTGCCGGAAACCTGGCATTCCATCGAACTGGCCGCGGTCACGCCGGTCCCGGAATGGGACGGTCAAAAACTAAGAGTAGGTCAGGAAGAAGATGCTGGGATCGACTCGGATGGAAATGTATCCTGGATTTTATCGCGCCAGACGGAGTTCCATCTGGTGAAATAATTGACGTTACACAAGAACTGCGCAACGTGTTTCGAAGGTGCCTTCAAATGAAAATTGAAAAACTGGATCAGGGAGTATACGATTTGTTCGATCACTACGTGCATGGGCAGATCAATCGCCGGGAATTTCTGGATCAAGCATCCAGGTATGCAGTGGCCGGCCTGACGGCTACTGCCATGTTTGACTTTCTTTCTCCGGACTATGTGCACGCCCAGCAGATCGAACCGCAGGATACACGGTTAAAGTCAGAATATATGTCGTACGATTCGCCTGAAGGCGGCGGTACCATCCGCGGCCTGCTCTCACGGCCTGCCGGTAACAAAGATAAATTACCCGGTATTGTCGTTGTGCATGAGAATAGAGGGCTTAACCCACATATCGAAGACGTAGCGCGAAGAGCCGGCCTTGCAGGGTTTATCACATACGCTCCGGATGCTCTGACACCGCTTGGTGGCTATCCAGGCAATGACGACGATGGTAGATCATTACAAGGCCAACGAGATCGGAATAAAATGCTGGAGGATTTTATGGCCGCTTATGGCTATCTGAAATCACACCCGGAATGCAGTGGAAAAGTCGGTGTTGTCGGCTTCTGCTTCGGCGGCTGGATTTCCAATATGATGGCGGTACGGCTATCGGACCTGGGTGCGGCCGTACCATTTTACGGCAGTCAACCAGCCGACGAGGAGGTCACCCGGATTAATGCACCGCTGCTGTTGCAATATGCCGGGTTGGACAAGCGAATTAACGAGGGATGGCCTGCCTTTGAAGCAGCTTTGAAAACCCACAAGAAGGAATATACGGCGCATATATATCCGGAGGTCAATCACGGGTTCCATAATGATACTACCCCCCGTTATGACAAAGCAACCGCCGAACTTGCCTGGCAGCGTACCATCGATTTCTTCAATGAAAAACTCAGATAAAGGAAGACCTGCCTGTTGACCGGGTACGCAGAAGCCTGAAGACCGCAGTACATACCGCAGAGGCTTAACCCGGGACCACACAAACCCAATTCACCGAAACATACCAATGAAAAATTGCATCACACAGGGCTTGCCGGTTCCGGAGGACCTGATCGGCAACCTGCAGGAGAGCTCGGACCTCAAAGGAAAACCCGGGGAGTTAAAACGCCGGTTGAAGGAAGACGGCTACCTGTTCCTTCGTGGGGTGATCGACCGCGAGGAAGTCCTGACCGCCCGTGCCGAAATCTTTGAGCGTCTGGCGAACGTGGGTGAAATTAAGCAGCCTTCGTGGGAGGGTTTCTTCACCGGCAGAAGTGACCGAAAGGAGACGGCAGGCGACCTTGGCGCCTTCTGGCAATCTGTCTGTGAAGGACCTGCATTGCGGCGGGTTACCCATGGTCCGCACCTGCGGACCGTCATGGCAGAAGTGTTGGGGGATCCGGCGCGACCTCAAGATTACCTGTTTTTAAGACCCAGTCCTGTTGGACGTGCCACACCACTTCACTACGACTATCCTTTCTTTGCGCGCGGCAGCGACCGCATCCATACTGCCTGGCTCGCTCTCGGCGAAGTGCCGGTCACCGATGGTCCCCTGTTGGTGATCGAAGGATCCAATCACTTTACGGATCTCATTGAACCTGCAACGGCAGTTGACTATGATTCGAAGGATTCACCGGCCGTGTCTGTGATGGACAGTCCTATTTCCCTGGCGCAGAGTCGCGGCACACGCCTTCTAACAGCAAATTTCGAACCCGGCGACCTTGCCGTGTTTGGTATGACGACCCTCCACGGCACCCTTGATAACCACTCTTCTTTCGGTCGGATTCGATTATCCTGTGACATACGTTTCCAACCAATGGCCGACGAGATGGACAAGCGGTATTTCGGTCCGAATCCAAAGGGGTCGACTGGAATCGGATACGGTGAATTGAACGGCGCCAAGCCGCTCACCGAGCCCTGGCATACCCGCTGATCCAGGCCGTTCATCCCATGAAGTGTTTTGCGTAGAAAACCTATGTCAGAGACCCCGAATTTTCTAATTATCATGTCTGACCAACACGCGCCGGATACGGTCGGTGGTCTGGGGCATCCGGTCGTCATAACGCCTTCTCTGGACCAGCTTGTGGCGACAGGGATTACCTTTCGAAACGCCTACTGCCCGTACCCTATGTGCACGCCTTCCCGAGCCGGGTTCATGACCGGCCGCCTGACGCCGGAGCATGGGGTGTGGGAACTTGGTACACCATTGAGATCGGATATGCCCACGTGGGCGCATGTGCTCCGCAGGGCGGGTTATACGACCTCGATCAGCGGCCGCATGCATTTTGTCGGTCATGATAGAATGCATGGATTTGAAAGAAGGGTTTATCCTGACATCAACGAAACCCTGATCCCATTCACATACGGGGATTGGGATAAACCACAGGCTGATGATCACGTCATGCTGGGAGCGATCAGGGAGGCCGGACCGGTGGAGGAGCCGACCCGTGCGGAACTTTTCGATGAGGCGGTCATACAGGCTGCCATAGAGGAACTGACCTATCTTACTTCTGATGAGGACGGTCGGCCCTGGGCACTTATGACGGGTCTTTTCCTGCCGCACTTTCCCTATGCTGTGAGCCGGAAGTATTATGATATGTACGAGGGAACGGACATCCCTATGCCTCGCATCCCGTCGCATGGACGGACGTACGAGGATATGGTCCCGCTGCAATTGGAGAACAACAGAAAATGGCTGGGACTGACCACGGACGGCGCTACAGAGGACGAGGTCAGGATAGCCCGACGATGTTACTACGGTATGATTACCCGCATGGACGAGTTGATCGGGAAACTCTTATCTCATCTACAAACCCTGCAAGGGGCCGAGAATACCTATGTAGTCTATCTTTCCGACCATGGTGACAATATGGGCGAGCATGGGTTCTGGTCAAAACTGAATTTCTATGAGGACAGCGTGCGTGTCCCTTTTATTGTCGTTCCACCGGATCAGGTGCATGCGGGCGCCCAGTGTGAAGCGCCTGTGTCGTTGATCGACTGGATGAGTACATTCCTCGATCTGACCGGCCAGCAAGCCGCGTTTGAAGGGTTGCCCGGCCGGTCGCTATTCCCTTTACTGTCAGACCCTACCCGGCAAGAACCGGAACGGGTGATCATATCTGACTACGCCTGTGACGGCACCCGCGTGCCAATGCGTATGGTCCGCCGTGGACGTTGGAAGGCCTGCTTTGCACCGGGCTATCCGTCTCTCCTTTTTGATCTTGAGACCGACCCCCACGAATGGAACAACCTGAGCGAAGAAACCGCTTTGCAGGATATCATGAAAGACCTCCATGAATCGGCCTGTTCGGACGGATGGGATGGCGCCGTTTTGGGGAGAGATATTTTATTCCAAAAACGCCGGTTAAAATATATCAACGAAGCGGAATCCGATGATTTCAGCGGCAAGAAATAATCCAGGATAATTCCTTTCCTTTTTATTGAAAAAGCGTTAAACTGACCTGCCACATATCATATAATTATCACATCCCTTTAAACGATGAGAAGATGCTCTAATGCCCAGAGAATTAAAATTCATCGCCACCCCTGAAAAAGGGGAAGTGTCCGCCATTTTAGATCAACCGGCAAACGCACGCGCCCTGTTGGTCCTCGGTCATGGCGCCGGTTCCAATATGAGGCACTCGCTCATAGCTGATTTGAGTGATGCCCTCGTCCGGCAGGGTATGGCCACCTTTCGATATCAGTATCCCTATTCAGAAAAGGGCGGAGGTGGTCTTGACGGCAGAAAAGTCCTTTTAGCGACGATTAGATCAGCCATCGAAAAAGCAAAAGAGGAAGCCCATGATCTGCCTCTTTACGCCGGTGGCCATTCGATGAGTGGTAGAATGACTACCCTCGCTGAAGCAGATGAATCTTTACCGATACAAGGGATTGTATGCTTTGCCTTCCCCATTAACGGCGGTAAAGGGCCCGACGAACGGGCGGCGCATTTTCCACACATATCAAAACCCATGCTGTTTCACCAGGGGACCAAAGATAAGCTGGCAGATATTGAGGTCATGAAACAGGTGGTAAGCACGATGAAAGACCGGGCCACGCTCCATATTATTGATACCGCCGATCATGGATTTAAAGTCTTAAAACGCTCCGGAAAAACGCGTGGACAGGTGATTGAAGAGCTGGCTCAAACTACCGCAGAATGGATAGACGGCATGTAGTGAAGCTACGAATCGACGAATCGACGAATCAGTACCGTTTCGTAGCTTTGTTGTTTCGTAGCTTCGTGGCTTTGTCGTTTCAATTTTAAAAGGATCTTCTATGCTTTCCCGCCCGTATCGTGGGGTGTTCACTATTCCAGTAACGCCCTTTCAAGAAGATGGTCTATTAGATTTAGACAGTTTGAAACGGGTCGTCGAATTCTGTATCGCATGCGGCGCCCACGGACTCGTGGCGCCGGTCAATGCAAGCGAGTTCAGCACGCTTTCAGACAGCGAACGAACCCAGGTCGTCGAATGCATCGCTGAGGTTAATGCCGGTCGCTTACCTTTTGTTGTCGGCTCTTCGGGGGTAAGCAAGGAGGTGGCCGTCCTTTTTGCCCGGCATGCCGCCGATCATGGCGCCCATGCGCTCATAGCCATCCCCCCCTATGTGCGCAAACCGCACCTGGATGAAATACGAAGATATTATGAGGCCATCGCCTCAGCGGTTGATCTTCCCCTGTTCATACAAAATCATCCGATCGGCGTACCTATGTCGTCTACTTTCCTCGCCCAACTGTGTCGCGAGGTCCCCAATATCCTTTACATCAAGGAAGAAATAGCCCCCGTCACGCATTCTTTGACGGCCGACCTGGAGGCATGCGGGGATCATGTAGAAGGCGTATTCGGTGGTCAGGCCGGCAAGTTTATTCTTGAAGAACTGAGGCGGGGCGGAGCAGGGACCATGCCGGCCTGTGAGGTGACTGATATTCATGTGCAGTTGTGGGATGCCTATCAGCAGGATGGCGATAGCAAGGCCCGGGAGATTTTCGATCGATTGGTACCCTTACTTAACTTTGAATCCCTGCACAGTGTCAACGCCTATAAAGAAGTACTCAAACGACGAGGGATTATAAAATCCGCCTTCGTCCGATCATCGGATACGCGACCGCTTGATCGATATGATCACGCTGAGTTAGATATCTTGTTGGCGGAGCTGAGCGATTTGTTGATTTGTTGATGGATTTCGCTACGCTCAATTGAAAGTAAGGAGCGCGACATCGAGGCATGATTATAACGCGCTCCGCTTCGCTCGTTGTGCTTTTTGTTGATCACCAACTCACCATTTAGGAGTCCCCTTGTCCCGCCCCAATATCCTTCTGATTACCAGCGATCAGCAACATTACGATACCCTCGGAGTAAATAATCCGCAGATATCAACCCCCGCCCTGGACAGGCTCGCCAATGAAGGGAAGCAGTTTGATCGTGCGTATTGTAATAGTCCGGTGTGTTCTCCTTCACGCTCCACGCTGATTACCGGACTCTATCCTGCCTGGCATCACTGCTGGACGATCGGCGTCAAATTGCCCGAAGATGTGCCCACGGTCGGCGATGTTTTCCAGGAGAACGGGTATGCGTCAATCCTGATCGGCAAAGCGCATTTCCAACCCCTGGCCTCTCAACCCGGTAGCGAATCCATCGAATGCCAACCTCTATTAAGGGATCTGGATTTCTGGCGGAATTTCCATGGTCCCTGGTATGGGTTCAACCATGTGGAAACTGGCCGCATGCATGGCCATGAATCCCATGCGGGGCAGCACTATGCGATCTGGATGGAAGAAAACGGCTTGTCCAACTGGCAGGATTATTTCATGCAGTGGCCCCCTTCGAAGAATGATAAATATCGAGGACCTCAGTATGAACGGGATATGATATCCTGGGACTTGCCGGAGCAATATCATCACTCCAACTGGGTAGCTGATCGGACCATCGCCAATATGGAACAATGTGTGGAAGACGATCAACCATTCTATTTGTGGTCCAGCTTTTTTGATCCGCACCCGCCCTATGTCGTTCCGGAGCCCTGGGCGAGTATGTATGATCCGGAGGAGATGATACCTGGTCACTATAAGGAGGGGGAGTTCGATGCCATGCCGCCTCAATTTAGAAAGACGCTGGAAGAAAATCCCGATTATTCAATGTATCAGGAAGAAGGCGGGTTCGACCTTCACGGATTCAATTCCCATCTGCATTCAGAAGAGGAATTACGGCGAAGCATCGCCTGTTATTATGGCATGGTCAGTTTGATGGATCAGGGCATCGGCAAGATTCTGAATACGTTGGACAGGCTGGGGATTGCGGATAATACGGTCGTTGTATTCACCACAGATCACGGCCATTTCCTGGGGCAACACGGCCTCATCGCCAAGGGCGCTTTCCATTATGAAGACTTGTTACGATTACCGATGATCGCTCGGTATCCAGGTCATATTCCTGCGGGATCGACCACAAACGCCCTTCAAGGATTGATCGACTTTCCATCCACCTTTTTATCTGCTGCCGGTATCGACATCCCCGGTTTGATGCAGGGTGTTGATCAAATGGACGTATGGCGAGGCCGGACAGAGTCCGCCAGGGAACATGTAATGGTGGAAAACCGCCATAATCCCACCACGGTCCACTTACGTACCCTCATCACAGACCGATACAAAATGACCGTGTATCGGCATCCAACCTATGGTGAATTATTCGATCTCCAGAATGACCCCCATGAAATCAGCAACAAATGGGATGATCCATCCTACACAGAAATAAAGTCCAGCTTGATGCATCAATTCATCCAAGCTGAAATGCAACGTGAACCCACCCGAATGCCCAGGATAGCCGGCGCGTAAAGTGGTGGATTATGATTTCTATATGGGGGCTTACGAGGCTTCGCGTGATTTCGGTCCCTTTAATCACCGGCTGTATGCCCTTAAAAATCATCCTGGTGAAGTGTGACAGTTGATCGGCGGAAAACGGTGTGTTAAAACACAGGATGGATTTAGCGAACAGGAATTAAGCGCAGATGAAATAAAAGAGGCCTTACTGATCGATATCGGCCTATCCGAAGCATTGGTGCAACAATGGGCGTCGTCCGGCGCGCTCGAAGCTTCAATGAATGCTGCACCGGAAGGTCCATGCGCTCCGGATGGTTAGACTACCATGATCAATTGTCCAGAATGAAGGCGGATTATGTCAAACGATAAGCTTTTTCCACACCCACACCTCGATCCTACCCACCCTCAAGCAGGCTCTTTGCAAAGAACCAATCCGCCTGTTTTTGTCTGGAAACCGGATCATACCGATCTATTGATGAACCTGGTTGTCGCCAGAGATGAAACCTTAAAGGATCGCGTTATTGAAGTAAAGCAACTTATGGACCCGATGCACCTCCCGGATAAAATTTTGCCGTCTGGTAAGTATTACTGGCAATGGTCAGATCAGAATGAGAGGTCCCCTGTTTATGATTTTGAGATTCCGCCCGATGCCGTCAACCTGGAAGTACCCCCTGTCGATGTCTGGCTGGACCGGTTCCCCCAAGCCCATCCTCGGATTTTTACCCGACCTGAAATGGTCTCATCTATACGGCAGTCCTGTAAGGATGAATCCAGGTCGGATTGGACAAAGCTCAGATCCATTGCGGACCAACTGCTCCTAAGCGAACATGAAACAGAAGAGCCCCCATTTTTACCGGACCGCCGGGTCGATTATGACGCCTTCTTCAAAGTGTGGTATAAGATTATGTGGGGCACCAGACAGTTTGCTCATGGGGCGTATACCTTAGCCCTGGCCTATCTTGCCGGGGATGATATACGGTATGGCCGGGCTGCATGCCGACGAATGGCTTCCATTGCCCGATGGGATCCGAAAGGGTCGAGTTTCCTCGGCCATAATGATGAAGCCCATATGTCCGTCATATGGCATGGGCCACAGGCCTGCGACTGGGTGTGGGAGGTGTTTACGGATGAAGAAAGAGAACAGGTGATCCAACAATACAGGACACGAGGCAGAATTACATTCGAGCATATGCGTAACAAGGGATATTACGGCATAACCCGCTTTGACTCCCATGCCGGCAGAGAAATTGTGTTTCTTGCGCTCACCGCCCTTGTTTTTCACGAACATATCCCGGAAGCAGAATCCTGGCTCACCTGGCTTCGTCCTATCCTATGCGGGGTATGGCCGATCTGGGGACAAGACGACGGTGGCTGGGCGGAGGGGATGTCCTACAGCAATGCCTATGTGGATATCATGACGATGTTCGCTACGGCGTTAAAACGTGGCGCGAATATAGATCTCTACAAACGCCCCTTCTGGCGCAACCATGCCCGGTGGAGGCAATATTGCTGGCCACCTTATGCGGAATGGATTGGTTTTGGTGATCATTCAGAACGCTGGAAATCAGCCTGGGAAAGAAATGCGGATCTGGTAGAATTAATTGGCAGGGAAACCGAGACCGAAGAGTTTAATGCGTATATCGCTTCTTTTCGAGAGGAAGCCAAACAGTGTTACACGCCGCCTGAACGGGATATGCCCGGGGTTTCGGCGCAACTGTTCTTCCATGAAAAAGTCACGCCGCACGACCCCTCTGAGCAAAAACCGGTGAAAAAAACGAAGGGTGCGTTACAGGTTTTCTCCGACGTGGGATGGGCGGTTATCCGGACAGACCTCCATCATGCCGACCAGGATATTGCTTTTCTTTTTCGCTCCTCACCGTATGGCGCCATCAGTCATTCCCATGCGAACAATAATGATTTTATCATCCATGCAGGCGGAAAGGTCCTGGCCATGCCGAGCGGCTATTATTCCGGTTATGGCTCAGACCACCATTCCCATTGGGTCTGGCATACAAAATCACATAATTGTCTTACCCTTTCTGACGCACCGCAATTGATGCGCTCACACCACTCCAGAGGATATATAGATCATATATTCGAGGATGAGCGACTGATCTATTTCAGAGGAGTAGCTGACGCCAGCTATCAGGATCGGGCGACCCGTTGTCGGCGTCATGTCTGCTTTTTTAAGCAACACACCTGTTTCTTACTGGTCGATGAATATAACGCCCGGATGGATGTCGTTTCCGCCTTGCAATGGAACATCCATTCCCGGGCTCGCTTTGAAGTCGATGAACAGGCAAGGTCCTTTTTAATCGAAAGAGAGGGGAGCAGTCTGACAGGCCACATGCTCTATTCGCATAACGGATATTTTTTATTATCAGAAGGCTGGGATCCCCCACCTTCGCGTGTCAAGCCGAACGACCAGTGGTATCCACAGTATCACTTGCGATTTACCCCTTCAGGGATGGAATCGAACATGAATTTAGGTGTTTTACTATGTCCCGGTCATGCAAATCTTAAACCGTCATCCATAAGAAGCGAGCGCATGGATGGGGTGGAAGCGGCTTTCATCGAAGAAGATGCGATCTACATCCGTCAACACGAAAAAATAGATATTGATACGATGGTCTCTGATGCCCTTATTCTACTCAGGCTGGTTGGTAAATATTATCACATCGATGATCATGGAGTGAAATAACCCGTCATTTTGAACACGCTGTGGTTCTCGGTTACGATTTATTATGTCACCTGATCTGATTCTCGTTCTTTCTCTCCTCATTCTCACGCTTGCGATTTTCGGTCAATGCCTGTTCGGTTTTGGCAGTGGTTTGATTGCCATTCCGACCCTGGGATTGTTGATTAGTTTGAAGGATGCCGTCACCCTCTCCTTGATCGTTCAGATGGTCAGCGTTATTTTCCTGATCCGTATTTATGACCACATTGATTGGAAGCTCGTGCTACCGGTTATCTGGGGTCTTATACCGGGTACGCTATTGGGTGTGTATCTTCTCACCATCCTTGACGAGGCATGGATACGCTGGGCCTTGACGGTGTTTGTCATCGGGTATCTGACAAGAGACTTTTTTTTCAAAGATAAAAAATTCCCTTTTCTCCGTCATCAATGGAGTGGTTTCGGTGTGGGCTCTATTGGAGGAATTATACAGGGGCTCATAGGTACCGGTGGTCCACCGCTGGTCATATATCTTAATGAAATATCATTAAAACCAGATGCTTTTCGAGCAGCTCTCCTGCTATGGCTTTGTGTGGTAAACGTAGTCCGCCTCGTTATATCCATGAATACCGTACTCTTCAGTCCTCAGGTCATCCAGACCTCGTTATTCGCCATCCCTTTGCTGCTCCTGGCCATGTGGGCTGCCAATCACGTAAGAAAAAAATTAAATGAAAAGTTGTACGCCCGTGCCATCCAATTCATTCTCGTAGGTTCTGTCGTCGGCCTCATGATGAAGTGATTTATTTAATGCACTACAATCGCCAAATCACCCAATCACCATTCCTATGTCCATTCTCCCCCTCGAAGAATCCTGCCGTTCATGGATAACGGCGTTATAATCAGAAGTATTTTTACCGGTGGTTTGCCCATCCGTTATCTGTTGATGGCTACGCAAGCCCCCAGATGATACCATCGATACATCGGTTTATTATCAGCTACGAGGCGGGTGACCTGAGGCGATATGATCAAATCATGAATGATTTTTAGCCGCTGAAATGAATACCATTGGTCACTGCTCAGTTTGCGTGAGCTGAATGAGGTTCCCACAGGTATCGTCGAATACGACAGTGGTTACCGACCCCATTTTTGTCGGTTCCCTGGTGAATACCACGCCTGATGCTTTCATTCTTTCATAGGTCTGCTGAATATCTGTGACAAAGAAGGTCGTTGCAGGTATGCTGTCGTCATAAATAGCTTTCTGATAGGTTTTTGCGGCCTGGTGGTCGTCTGGTTCCAGGAGTAATTCCATATCGCCCGAACCTTCGGGAGAGACGACGGTCAGCCATTTGAATTCTCCCACAGGTATATTATGTTTTACCACAAAACCCACCATTTCTGTGTAAAACTTCAGGGCTTTGTCCTGGTCATTTACGAATATACTGGCGAGATTGATGGTTACGGAAGCCTCCGTGGCGGCAGGCTCCGGCGGAACAGATGCTTGAAGCGGGTCACCCTGATTATAAAACAGAATGAAGGCTATAAATGCAAAAACAAATCCCAACAGAAAACCTGTAGCAATAGATCTTACGTCCATTTGGGTTACCTCATCTGAAAAGATTGACTGGAAATAACACCGTAGCAGAGACGCTGGACCCCGGCTTGATACTTCAGTGTAGGGTTTCAGCGTCCTCCTCTTCCGCATTCCAGATCGAAGCTTCGTCCGTGCCAATCGCAGGTCAGGACCCCATCTTTTACCACACCGCGGGTAAGCGGATAGCCCATATGCGGACACTGGTTATCCGTTGCAGAGATCCTCCCATCAAGGTTAAACAGGGCGACGCTTCCGCCCGCATCTATTTTTACGGCACGGGACTCACCGGGTGAGATATCCGATGGAGAACCGACATGTACCCAACCATTCTCGGATGTCATCGACAACACTCCTTTCGAGTGGTAACTGATGGGAAGGACCGATTACGGTCGTTCCCAAATGTAAACTTCTTTATCGTAAATGATATGGAACCCATTACGCCCTAAGTTCCGGAGGGAATTTCCGAGCATGTAAAGGGTTTCGGAGCATGCCCATCGGCATCCCCTTTCAACACTGCATACTAAAAAATGGATCCCTGCTTCTACGGGGATGACATAATAAAAGACATTAAATTGGCTTGAGAGGTGGTCAGGTCTTTGCCCTGTCATCCCCGCAAGCATTAAGCGGGGATGACAGGGAGGCAGATTCCTTCGCGAAACTGTGAGCCCTGCGGGGTTGGACATATGGATGCCCGATTAAGGCCTTCGGGCATGACAAAATCACCACATTAAGCCATCATATCAAAAGAGTACAGAAGTGAATAGCTGACGTTACGTATGGGTAGATTTGGGACCATCATGAATGATGCCATTCACGTTAATGCGCTTCCAGCCAGTTTTTACCAATCCCGATTTCCACTTCAATCGGCACGGTCAGGGGCAACGCCGTTCGCATACATTCTTCTATCAGCGGGGGGACGGTATCTTCCTCGGACGTATGTAAATCGAAAACCAGTTCATCATGAACCTGTAACAGCATTCTGGTTTTACAATCTCTTTGTTTCAGTTCCTGGTGGATTCTGGCCATCGCCAGTTTAATCAAATCCGCCGCCGTGCCCTGGATGCGCGAATTAATGGCATTTCTTTCTTCGCCGCGTTTGGTCGTTTTATTCCGCGAATTAATATCCCGTAAATACCGGCGGCGCCCCGTCATAGTCTCTACATACCCGTGTTCTTCAGCAAACTTCACGGTCTCTTCCATATATTTAATCGTACCGGGGTATTTCTCGAAATAAGCATCGATTAACTCCTGCGCCTGTCTTCTCGGCAAGTTTAAACGATCACCCAGCCCGAAAGCGGAAATGCCGTAGATGATGCCGAAGTTGACCGTCTTGGCACGTCGCCTCATCTCCGCGGTGACCCCGTCAAAGTCGACGTCGTAAATCTTTATCGCCGTGGCCGTATGGATATCCTCGTTCTCCGTGAAGGTGGTCATCATGCCTTCATCCTGACTGAGTTCGGCGGCGATGCGTAATTCGATCTGAGAATAGTCGGCTGCAAGCAACAGATAATCATCATTACGCGGGACAAACGCTTTACGGATCTGTTGTCCCATCTCGGTTCGGATCGGTATCGTCTGTAAATTGGGCCCATAGGATTGGATCCGCCCGGTCGCAATGACGGCCTGTTCGTAGGAGGTATGTACATGCCCCGTACCGCTGAACACCGAATTGGGAAGCTGACTGACATAGACCGAATTAAGCTTGGTACACATCCTGTAATGGAGGATTTGCTCTACAATCTCATGTTTCGGCGCAAGCCGGCGCAGGATAGCCTCCGTGGTCGAATATTGCCCAGTCTTAGCTGTCCGTTTGGCATTGGGGTCCAATTGCAGTTTGTCGAACAGAATATGACCAAGCTGCCGGGCGGAATTCAGCTCAACAGGCTCTCCTGCCAGTTCAGTGATCCGCGCCGATGACTTTCGGATTTCCTCATCAAGTAGACCAGACAGATTTTCCATCTGCGCTAAATCCATCCGAACCCCTTCGTATTCCATCTCAACCAGAACCGGAATCAGTGGACATTCAATGTTATTAAACACGGTCTCCTGGTTCATTTCTTTTATTTTGGGACGAAGGATCTCAGCGAGCTGGATCGTGATGTCTGCATCCTCTGCCGCATATTCAACGACTTTTTCAAGGGGCGCTTCCTTCAAGGTGGTTTGATCCTCACCCTTCTCCCCGATCAGACTGGTAATGGATATCGGCGTATAGCTCAGCAACGCCTGCGCAAGATAATCCATGGTACGTCGAAGATCAGGCACGGTCAAATAGGCGGCCAGCATGGTATCGAAAATGCGGCATTTGACGGTCACGTCATGCCATCTGAGAACGGAAAAATCGAACTTGAGATGGTGGCCGACCACCTCTTTTTCCGTATCATCCAGTATGGGCTGAAATTCAGCCAGGACCTGCAACACCTCTTCCCGGCCTTCCGGCATGGTAACGTAATATCCTGTGTGCGGCGCAAGAGAAAAAGCCAGTCCCAGGATCTCGCACGTTTTCGGATCGAGTCCGGTCGTTTCCAGATCAAAGCAAAATGCTTTTTTTCCAGCGATCTCCTCAATTAATGCCCGACGTGCTTCCGGGGTGTCTACGCACCGATAATCATGCTTTACATCTTTGATCGTTTTCAGGTGATCCGTAGAAAATAAATCCCCCTGTGCAGCCTGGCTGGGAACAGCCAGACGCGGCGCGGCAGAAAAATCATCTCCGAAAAGCCGTTTACCGATGGTATTAAACTCCAGTTCGACAAACAACTTTTTCAGCGCCTCATCATCGCGGTCTTTTACCTGCAAATCATCCACGGTAATCTCGAGTGGCACATTTGTTTCTATCGTTACGAGTTCCTTCGAAAGCAAAGCCAGCTCTTTATTCTCTTCTACTCTTTCCTTCTGTTTTCCTTTCAGTTGATCCGTATGTTCCAGCAGGTTTTCAATGGTGCCAAATTGCGCGATCAGTTTCTGCGCCGTCTTCTCGCCTATACCCGGCACACCGGGAATATTATCGCTGGCATCGCCCATCAATCCCAGCATATCAATGACCTGGTCAACCCGCTCGATGCCCCACTTTTCGCAAATCTCCTGAACCCCCATGGTCTCCAGATTGTCACCGGTATTACCGGGTTTGCACATGAACACATGCTTCGAGACCAACTGCCCGTAATCTTTATCCGGGGTGACCATATAGGTCATAACGCCCGCCTCGTCCGCCTGCTTGGCCAGGGTGCCGATCACGTCATCCGCCTCCCAGCCCGGATTCTTGAGAACAGGGATATTGAAGGCTTCGATGAGGCGATATAAATAAGGCAGCGCAAGACTCAAATCTTCAGGCATGGACTCGCGGTGGGCTTTATATTCCTTGAACATCTTATGGCGATGGGTGGGCTCGGACGTATCGAAAGCCGCCGCGAAATGGGTCGGTTTGTTTTTATTAAGAATACCAAGAATTGTATTGGTCACAGCGAATACCAGGGAGACGTTTATCCCGCTCGATGTCATCCGCGGATTACGAATCAGACCAAAATGCCCACGATAGGCCAGGGCCATGCCATCGAGCAGAAACAGGGTTTTGTCCGTATCGGCCATGACGGATTATTCTCCAGATTACAGGATTAAAAATAGATGATAAACAGCAGACGTGCGGGCATGTTTCTTATGGTTGAACCTACTACACGTTTGTTGGTACGTCAAGGGGAAACGACGAAAAGCACAGCCAGCGAAGCAGAGCGCGTTCTATAATGCCTCGACGAGGCCCTCCTTACTTTCGATTGAGCGCAGCGAAATCCATCTATGAATCAATCACCCAATCACCCAATCACCCAATCACCATTTCCCTACCCCACCCAATACCGATACAACGGCTTCACTTCCTCGGGCATCGCCTCATAGACCTCTCGTTTGATCGGCATCTGTTCATAATTCTTCCCGCCGGTTTCCACCACCATCATCGTATGCTCTTCGGTGCCGATCATCGTTGGATTGAGATTCAGCCACCAGGGCGCATAGCGGATAATCATACCGACACGGGGCGCATCACTGCTATTAGGCGCCACAGCATGCCAGAGCCGGCTATCAGAAACAAATACACTACCGGCCTTACCGGTTATATGCATTTCTGTCGGGTGGGGCGCATCCCGGTCAATGCCTTTGAGGTCCCCGGCAGACGGATTACGAGGATGTTTATGGCTTCCGGGGATGACCAGGGTCCCCCCGGTCTCAGGTGTAAAATCGGATAACATCCAGATCGTGGATAAGTGCATGGTCGCATCCGGATAAGGCGCCGGAATGTGGGAGGTGTTGGTCTGGTTATACGGCCAATCGGCATGCCAGTACCCTCTACCGCATGCGGGATAATTCACGACGCCGTCCGTACATGATATACGCGCATGGGGACCAAAAATGGCTTCAACTAAATCCATTAATCGCCGATCTGCCAGGTACGGCGTAAAGGTCTGGGTATGATTGACCACCTGTCTCGCCCCACCTACCCCCTCTACCCCGACTCGATGGCCGCGTGCCCGTGTTTTTGCCAGGGCCGCTTCGCTAGCCGCCGCCTGTGCTTGTTGCACGGCGACCACACTATCTCGTACCCCCTCGACCACGTCGGCTGGGATAATCCCGTCTATAATGCAGAAGCCATCCACTTCCATGCGTCGTTTCCGTTCAGCTGTAGTCATCTATGATATTCTTTTCGTTATTTAAAAGGAAATGGTGCCATGCGTCGTTTCGTAGCTTCGTCGTTTCGTAGCTTCGCTCATCAAGCTTCCAATTCTTTCTCTTATTATCTAAATAATTGACAACTTTCATTCCGTCAATTGAGACACGTCCGCCTCAAGCTCTTTTTGCCCCTGCCGGGCATATTCCATCTGACTGTCCCTGCTCAGGTTGTGACATGGATTGGGTATACGCAAACGCCATCTGCGAGATCTCTTGTCTCTACAGTCGGCTAAATTCAGGATGAATCGGCAACGATTGCGCACGTCATTTTACCGCGAGCCTCAGGTCGGCAGGGAGCGAGGCGAGGTAGTCCAGGTTTCTGTAAACGGGATCCTGCGCCCAGCCTGTTATCGCAGAATCTCTGGCTTCCGCAGGGGTGCCATAGACAAGAAAGAGAGATCGCCGTACGGAGCCCGGACGTTTCAGACCCCGGTGAATCGCACGCGAATCGAACGGCGCGGCGGAACCGGCCTTGAGTTTCAATTGTACGGCATCGGGAAAAGTTTCCTCCCAGCTCGTCCGGTCGTTCTCAAACCGCGCTTCCTCTTCAACGGTGTTGGGGTGGTTATGGGAACCCGGCACCATCCAGAAACAGGCGTCATCTTGCAGCGCAAGCAGCACCTGCGTACAGGGCCAGACGCGGTGTTCCCGGACCGAGCGTTCCTTTTCCGAATCTTTTCCCCAGGCGGCATAGGAATCACGGTGCCAGCTGCCGCGATAGTCGTAATTCGCCTGCATGGCAAAGGCGGCCACACCGAAGAAAGCAAGACGGGAACCGACCAGATCATGGCAGAACGCCATCAAGCGCGCCGCCGAAAAGGCCTCCATGAGTTCCCTCCGGGCCAGATCGGGATGGTGCGGATTCTGGAAGCGGTGTTGTTTCATCAATCCTGTTGCGCCGTCTCGTTCGGCGTGCCCCCTGTCCAGGGCATGGGAGATCATGTCCTCATACGCCTGCTGGACCGACGATAGTTTTTCCGGTGGGATGGCATCCTCCAGGATCACATAGCCATTTTTGTTGTAAAAGCTTAGATGTTCTGTGGTGACCATCAACGCCTTCCTCATTCGGGATCATGTATTGGAAATACCCGCTACCGGTCTTCGCATTCTTTGATCCAGTTTTCCACGATCGTCAGCGTCGGCATGCTCTCTACCGAGCCCACGCCTTCACCATCACGAACAATAATGATACGCTGGCGATCGTACTCAGCGATGGCCGGGAACTGCTTTTGCATCTGGGTCAGATCAACTGGTTGTCTTGGTTATATGAAGCCACCCCGGAACAGCGGGTTGACTGGTCTCTGGAGCCCGATGGTTTTGCCGTGTACTGGAAAGCGCTTGATGATGGCATTGAGATAGACCATGTACTGAGCCTTCATCCGATTGACCATTGACGATGTATACTTCTCGTATCTAATCCGTCATACGATGCCGTTTCATGGGCACTCGTGAGCCGTTCCTCGTTAAAGGCTCCGTAAACTTTAAGGTGATCAGCATGTGACGGGCGGAATCCCTCCGAAGTCCTGTAGAGTAAGTATCTGGCCACAATAAGATCATCACAGGTTCTTTTAGCACCCTTACCGAAACATTGGAATTCCCACTGCCCGAGCATCACTTCTGCGTTTATGCCGGTAATATTCAAACCAGCGCTAAGACAGGTAGCAAGATGTGATTCGACAATTTCCCGTCCGGCAGTGAAACGAGAGCCCACCGCACAGTAATATGGCCCCTGAGGTTCGGGGAAACCACCGGAAGGAAATCCCATCGGTCGACCATCGCACCAATACGTGAGTCGGACTGAGCGCACAGGCTCGGTATCACTAAGATTTACCTTTCGTACGCCCAAATCCCGAATAGCTTCAAAAAATGGCAGCGACCGACGAATGAGGATCGTAACAGGTAGAAATTCTTGACATTTCAGGGATAACATTTATATACCTCAAAGTCTTCGTGTAAACAAGTTTTGTTTTTCATATCATTAACGGATATTACGCACGGGTGATATTATTATCTGAGCACATCTTGTATCCTCATGTGTTTATCATTATAAAGGCAGCAAGCGATGTCTCCCATAAAAACGCTTATCATCTCAGGACAGAACAACCACGATTGGCAACGATCAACCCCCTACATCTGGCTGCTGCTTCAAAATTCAGGCCGATTTGATGTAGATGTGACCACAAGTCCCGACCTGGCCCTTGCAGAGGCCTCTGCGCTCGATCCATTTGATTTGATTATTTCGGATTACAACGGTACGCTGTGGTCCGATAAAGTCAAAGTGAATTTTGAAAAGACTATTGAACACGGGACCGGCCTCGTCATACTCCATGCGGCCGATAATTCTTTTGATGGATGGGAAGCCTACGAACGCATGGTCGGCCTGTTATGGCGACAGGGGACCGGTCATGGTAAATTCCATGAGTTTCCGGTGACCATAACAGACCATCAGCATCCCATCACCCGCGGATTGTCGGATTTCCGTACGACCGACGAACTATATCACCGCCTGGTCCATCTGCATCATGTAGATTATCATGTTCTGTCCACGGCCTTTTCATCAGAAGAAAGCGGCGGCACAGGAGGCGATGAACCCATGATGGTCGTCACCCAATACGGTGAAGGGCGGGTATTCCATCAGGTGTTAGGCCATGTCTGGAGCGGTGGTGACATGACTGCGCTGGAAAATGAAGGTTTTAGAACAAGCTTTATCCGAGGCTGTGAATGGGCGGCGACAGGAGATGTAGAAGATAATCGGTGACAGACGAACTTTGTAGCTTCATCAACCACCAACCGGAACACACCCTATGTACAACGTAGGCATCATCGGCATCGGGAGCATATCGGAAGGATACGGAGATCCCGACGATCCGTTATCCTATTGCCACACCGGCGGCATTCTGTATAGTGACCGGGTCCGTTTAGCTGCCGTAGCTGATCTCGATCCGGAGCGTCGGAATCTGTTCAAAGACAAATGGGGTGATCGATTTCCTGGACTAACCTATTTTGACAGCGCAGCCGCGATGCTCGATAAAATGTCCCTGGATATTGTGGCGGTTTGCGTGCGGGGCCCTATGCACCATCAAGTCACGATGGAAGTGATTAAAGCCGGCCCTAAAGCTATTTTCCTTGAAAAGCCGCCTACCTGCTCTCTTCAGGAGATGGACGATCTGATCAAATCAGCCGGTGCTAAGCAGATTCCTATCACCGTGTCTTACTCCCGTCACTGGTCCCCTCATGTAATGAGACTCCAGGAACTGGTTCAGCAGGAGCAGCTCATCGGTGACGTCCATACTGTCATCGGATATGTCGGCGGGACCTTCCTGTCCTTCGCCAGCCATACGACCGATTTGATCTGTCAGTTTGCAGGCTATAATCCCAAATCCGTTATGGCCCAGGGACATTACCGCCCAGATGAAACCGTACCGACGGGATATGAAGGGGAGCCGGTAGTCGAGGGCGTTTTAATAGCATTCGACAAGGGCATTAAAGGCATCCATGTGGGCGCGGACGGGGCTAACGGGGGGTTCTGCTGTGAGGTGCTGGGAACTAAGGGCCTGGTCAGAGCAGGCATGTACCTGCCGCCTTTCGCCTGTGATGAGGATAAAACACCTATTGATTTATCTCAATACGGTATGCCCGAAGACCGCAGTGTTTTCACCGTCGCCTACGGTCAGATCGCCGGCCACCTGGATGGAGGGCCAATACCACATTGTACCAACGATCATTTTAAAGCCGTCCACGAAATCAGCTTCGCTTCCATAGAAAGCGTCCTTTCAGGTCAGAAAGTCGATATTCCCGTTGCAAACAGAGATCGAAAGATATTCGCCAACGGGTAAAAAAAGAAAATTGGTGATTGGGCGATTGGGTGATTGAAAAACAAATCAACAAACCCCGAACCGCGAGCGAAACGGAGCGGCATCAATCACCAAATCACCAAATCACTCTGGAGTTTCCCATGCTTATCAACCCATCTGAATTCATCGGCCTGGAGGGCATCACCCATTTATGTGCAGGCGGCGAGACCCCCATGTTTAAAAGCCACCTGGATACCGTTGATCGTTTTTTCAGAGATAAACTTCTCGGTGAAGAGGGTCGAGGAAAGTTTGAAGCCGTTTCTTATCGTTGTAAAGAAAAAGTGGCGGATTTATTCCAAGTAAAGGCGGATGACATCGCCTTTTTATCATCTACTTCTGAAGGCATCAATCTGCTGGTCCATGCGCTGGATTGGAAGCCCGATGATAATATCGTTGTTGCAGATATAGAATTCCCGTCGGATGTCTTGCCCTGGACCCGTCTGAAAGACCGTGGCGTTGAACTCAGAATTGTAAGAAACAAGGATTGGAGAACCGAACTTGATGCGCTTTCCGAGGCGATGGACGACCGGACGCGGCTCGTCGCCTTGAGCCATGTCAGTTATTTCACCGGACAACGGCTGCCGTTGAAAGAGCTTTCCGATATGGTTCATAGTCATGGCGCCCTGTTAAGCCTGGATGTCACTCATGCTGCCGGCGTGGTGCCTGTTGAAGCCGAATACGCGGACATCGTGGTATCGAGTTGCTATAAATGGCTTATGGGCGTACACGGTGTGGGGATCTTTTATTGGAATCGTGAGCGGCTGCCTGATTTACAACCTCCGTTTATCGGCTGGCACACCCCCGCTCTAATGCCCGATGCCAATGATCCCTCATCCTTTATTCCCCGAAAGGATGCCAGCCGCTTTACTCCGGGGAACGAGACTTTTATCGGGGTGTATATTCTCGATAACGCCCTGGATGAGTTACATAAAATCGGTATTCCGAATATTGAGGCCCATGTCCTTCGTTTAAGTCGTCGCATCTGGGAAGGGTTAACCGAAATGGGCTGGGAAGTGATCACGCCCGGTGACCCCGAAGAGAGAGCCGGCAATGTCTGTTTCATGGCAGAAGATGTGGATGCGGTCACTCACGCACTGGCTGCAGAAAACGTCCTTATTTTTGGCGCCTATGGCGGGGTAGGCCGCGCAAGGGTGTCCACCCATTTTTACAATACGGATGCGGATGTAGATCGATTCTTTGAAGTCATGAAAACCATCCCCGTAACCAGGCCGTCCAACCCGGTTACCCGCGACTTCAGTAAACCGATTAAAGGGGCTGAAGCCATAGGTTAACGAAGCTACGAAGGTGCTTGACAACAGGCCCCGTCTGAATTAAGATATAGCATATAAAATTGGACGCATATCATCCAGATTACTCAATTAATAAACCTGATATTACAGAAAGAGAACCCTCCATGGATTTCGAGCTTTCCGAAGAGCATAAGATGATCGAAAAGATGGTGTATGATTTTGCACGAAATGAAATCCTGCCCATCATTAAAGAACATGACCGCGACGGCACCTTCCCCCATGAATTATTGCCGAAAATGGCCGCCCAGGGATTTCTGGGAATCTGTCTACCGGTAAAATACGACGGCGCCGGGATGGACTTTATCTCCCTGGGCATCCTCTCTGAAGGCATGGAATGGGCGGATTCTTCCGTACGGGAAACCATTGCCGTACATCTGGGATTACATGCCCTCCCAATCTTCCAATGGGGTACAGATGAGCAAAAAGACCGATTTCTTCCTGCTCTCGCTGTAGGTGAGCATGTCGGCTGTTTCGGATTGACCGAACCGGGCGCCGGATCGGATGTCGCCGCCATGGAGAGTCGCGCCCGGAAAGAAGGGGACCATTATCTGGTCAGCGGCGAAAAAATGTGGATTACCCTGTCCGATGTAGCTGATCGGTTTCTGGTGTTTGCCAAAACCCAGCAAGATGCCGGGACCCGGGGGTTGACTGCCTTCCTGCTGGAGCGAGGTTGGGATGGATTGACCACGGGAACAATCAAAGGTAAAATGGGCGTTAAAGCCAGCAACACCGGTTGGATCAATATGGATAACGTGCCGGTCCCTGAATCCCACCGACTTGGAGAAGAAGGAGAAGGGTTCAAAATTGCGATGAGCTGTCTGGACAATGCCCGCTATACGGTAGCTGCCGGAGCGGTCGGCTTGATGAAATATTGCCTGGAAGCTTCTATCGATTACGCCAAACAGCGGGTCACCTTTGGTCACCCGATTGCAGACCATCAGTTGGTGAAACAAATGATCGCACAGATGAAACAACGCATTGATCTGGGTGAGTTACAGGTCAGGCGGGTGGGTTGGTTAAAAAACAAAGGCGAACGAAACACCCGCGAAACCAGCATGGCCAAGTGGTTCTGCACGGAAGCGGCGTTTGCTACAGCCAGTGATGCTGTTCAGGTTCACGGCGCCTATGGCTTTTCAGATGAATATGACGTAGAACGACACCTGCGCAACAGCAAAAGCGCTGTTATTTATGAGGGCACCTCACAGATACATCAGCTTCTACAGGCTGATTATGTTCTGGGAAACCGGGTCGACAAACCGCTCAGGTGTCCGATGCCCGCCTATGATCCCGATATCTGGCAGAGCTGAAGAGGGTAAATATGAACATCATTGTACTCATGAAACAAACACCGGACACCGCCCAGTTATCCGGTACGGTAGACGGATTCAAGTTATCCGAAAATGGCGGACCGCGTATTGTAAATCCATGGGACGAATATGCCATTGAAACCGCTATTCAAATGAAAGAGACACACGATGGGAAGGTGACCGTCCTGTGTATGGGGAAAGAGGAAGCAAAAGATGCGCTTAAAACGGCCCTGGCCATGGGCGTTGACGAAGCTGTTCTCATCTCTGATCCGGCCATGGAGGGATCAGATAGCCTGGCGACAGCACATATCCTGGTGGCTGCCATCCGGAAAACAGGTGATTTTGATATCCTCATCGGCGGACGAGCCGCTATAGACGGTAATATGTCTGCCACCGCTGTGCAGGTGGCCGCCTTGCTGGATATCCCTCAAATCTCCTATGTGGCAGGCCTTATTGAAGTCAATCCCGATGCGAAGACGATAAAAGCGGTTCGGCTTCTCGAAAAAGCCAGAGAGACGGTGACCAGTACCCTCCCTGCCATGATCACTGTAGTAAAAGAGATCAATGAACCCAGGTACCCGAGTTTGATCGGTATTCGGAAAGCCGCCCGGGCGGAGGTACCTGTTTGGAATCTTACCGACGTGGGGCTTGACGCAAGTGAGGTCGGGCTGGCTGGATCGCGTGTGACCTGGCAAGTCGAACTGCCGACTGTCCGGGAAGCGCAAGTGGAGATAATAGAGGGGCCGCCCGCAGAAGCGGCAAAAAAGTTGATAGATAGATTGCTGGAAGAAAAGGTGATATGAGCATGTCGAACGATGTTTTTGTCTGGATAGAACAGAATGAAGGGGAAGCAGACCCCATCTCATGGCAAGCGATGACTGCTGCCGGAACTTTGGCAAACGCATTGGGTGGAGAGATGGTCGCACTCGTTATGGGTGAGCACATCGACGACCTGTCGCACAAGGCGGCCCATCATGGGGCGGACAGAGTATTGAGCGCCGATGATTCTTCGCTCAACAGGTTTCGGCTTGAACCCTATGCTGCGGTCTTAACGCAACTCGCCCTGAATGAAAAGCCTGTCGCAATCATCATGGGGGCGAGCACGTCGGGCCTGGAACTTTCAGCTTATGTCGCAGCAAGATTACAGGTCGGCCTTACATCCGATTGCACGGACCTGTCTGTGGATTCGGGACAGATCGTAGCGACCAGACCTGCCTTGATCGGGAATCTTATTGCCACCGTCAGATTTAAACAGTCTGGTTCTTCAATGATGACCATACGACGAAATGTATTCCCTCCGGCAGATCAGGATACCAACCGAAGTGTGGAAGTATCATCCATCCCGGTCTCCATGACGGAAGAGGACATTTCAACTAAAATTGAATCGGTCGAAACGGCTGCGGGGAAAGTCAGTCTTACAGATGCCAATATTATTGTCTCTGGTGGTCGCGGGGTGGGTGGACCGGAAGGATTTAAACCCGTTATAGAGCTTGCTGAAGCCCTGGGTGGCGCCCTTGGGGCAAGCCGGGCGGCCGTTGATGCGGGTTGGATACCATATCCTCATCAGGTAGGGCAGACCGGTAAAACAGTCCAACCTGATTTGTATATCGCCTGTGGCATATCCGGCGCTATCCAGCATCTTGCCGGTATGAAAAATGCAAAGGTCATCGTCGCTATCAACAAAGATGGGAATGTTCCCTTATTTAAATACGCCCGGTACGGCATCGTAGGCGATCTTTTTGAATACCTGCCCGCTCTGGTTGAAGAAGTGAAATCCCGATTTAATCACTGATTTTACAGAATAGTTCGTCACCCCGGCCTTTGCTTTACAATCACCATTCACCATTCACCATTATCCCCATGCTGACTCCCATTGAAAAAGTGGCTTTTATCTTCGCCGTCATCGTTTCCTTATACTATGCGTCTATAACATTTAAGCAAATGGCGTCCATTATAAGGATGGGAACCGGTCAACTGCCGACGGATCGGTTTTTGCATCGATGCGGCATTGGTTTTAAAATGCTGCTCAGCCAGAATAGTATGATTCGGAATCGACCGTTGGTATCGTTTATCCATTCCTTTCTGGCCTGGACCTTTATCCTCTATCTTCTGGTTAATGTGGTTGATGTACTCGAAGGGATGATCAATGGATATCATTTCCTGGAGTCAAGTTTTGCAGGCCACGTGTATCGGTTTTTGGTTGATGTGACGAGTATGACGGCCCTCATAGGGATGATCTTCTTCTTGATCCGCCGCTTTTTGAGCAAATCGCCGGCGCTTAGTGTTCGAGACAATGTAAAAATACATCCCGATGCGATTAAAGGGATTTCCAGAGACTCACTCATCGTCGGTTTATTTATTCTGGGACATGTCGGCTTTCGCCTTCTAGGGGCATCGTTTCAGGTAGCGCTGACAGTTGGGGAAACCTGGCAGCCCTTCGCCGGTTTATTGGCCCAACTCTGGACGGCTTTACCTCCTTCAATTCTTACCATTGGTGAGCATATATCCTGGTGGTTGGCTATCGGCTTGATTCTGGCGTTTCTCCCCTATTTTCCTTACACCAAACATGCCCATTTATTCATGGGGCCGTTTAATCTGGCAACCCGACCTGAGCGAACCAGCCTCGGTGCAATGGATGCGATTGATTTTGAAGATGAAACGATCGAGCAGTTCGGTATATCACAATTGAAGGATTTAAATCAAACACACCTTGTCGATGCCTTTGCCTGTATCATGTGCAACCGTTGCCAGGATGCCTGTCCGGCCTATGTCACCGGTAAAGAACTTTCACCTGCCGCCCTGGAAATCAATAAACGGTATCATATCAGAGAAAATATGGAGGCCATGGCCTCCGGCGAATATGAAGACGTGCCGCTTATGTCAAATGCAATCAGTGAAAGCGCGTTATGGGCCTGTACGTCCTGCGGCGCTTGTGTCGATATATGTCCCGTGGGCAACGAACCTATGTTCGACATTTTAGGCATTCGTCAGGATCAGGTGCTCATGAACAGCGTCTTCCCGAAGGAGCTGAAGGGCGCCTTTACAGGAATTGAACGAAATGGGAACCCCTGGCAAATGTCAGGTGATCGTCTGGACTGGACCCAATCCCTCAATTTCCCCGTGCCTACGGCGGAAGAAAATCCGAATTATGAGGTGTTGTACTGGGTAGGTTGTGCAGGCGCTTATGATCCAAATACTCAGAAAACCGCCCGGGCTATAGCCACTATTCTTCATGCATCCGGCGTTAACTTCGCCGTGCTGGGCAACAGCGAAACCTGTACAGGAGATATGGCCCGCCGATCCGGCAATGAATATTTATTTTCGGAAATTGCTAAAGGAAATATCAATACGTTGAACCGTGTCGGCGCAGACAAGAAAAAAATCGTCACGGGTTGTCCCCACTGCTTGCATACCCTCGGTAAAGAATATTCGGCGTATGGCGGGCATTACACGGTGATGCATCACACGCAAATGATCGAATCATTGACGGCCGATGGAAAGTTGAACACGGCAACCGATCAACAAACGCAGGTCACCTTTCACGATCCCTGTTATCTGGGCAGGCATAATGGGGAATATCAGGCGCCGAGAAACGCGTTGGTCGATAGTGGATTATCCTTGGTTGAGATGGCGCGTAATAAGCGAAATGCTTTTTGTTGCGGTGCGGGCGGCGCCCAGGTATGGAAAGAGGAGGAGGAAGGTGATCAGGCCGTCAGCGACCATCGTTTTGAGGAAGCCAAAAACACCGGTGCCGAAACGCTGGCCGTCGGGTGTCCGTTTTGCGCCCGTATGATGAATGATGCCAACTCCCGGGCAGGTAATCCAATGCTCGTTAAAGATGTCGCGGAAATTGTTGTTGAATCCCTTAACAGGGGGAAAGGAAGCGAAAAAGGCGAATGAGATCGTGCATGCATTCGCCCTTTCTGTTTTTATATTGTTATCTTGATATTACGGTAGGGAGATAATATATGACTAAATCAACCAGTAACATGATCTTTATTGATGGCTCTCTACTTATAATCGAGGCCATGGCCAGAGCCGGCGCAGGCGCCTATATCGGATATCCGATCACACCGGTCAACCGACTTTTCGATGGGGCTAAACGTCGTATTCCCATTGCGTTGGAGGCGCCGGATGAGATCACCGCCCTGCAATGGTCGGCCGGCTTTTCATCGACGGGGACTTTTCCGGTGACGGCTTCCGCGTTTCCTGGATTTGCGCTGATGATCGAGTCACTCAATATGTCTTTTATGATGGAATTGCCTATGGTCATCATCCTGGCGCAGCGCCTTGGTCCCAGCACCGGGTCCGCCACCACGGGTGGACAGGGGGATCTGCTCCTTTTAAGAGGGTGTATCTCAGGGGGATACCCACTGCCTGTGCTGTGCCCATCCAACTTAACGGACTGCTGGGACATGGCGGCGGCAGCCGTAAAAACGTCTACCAACCTCCGTACGCCTGTGATCCTTCTGACCTCTAAAGAAATGATCATGACAAACAAGAATATGGACATCTCAAAATTATCCGAGGTCCCGCGTGCGGAGCGATCATTGTACCATGGAGCCGATGAATATCAACCCTATGCTGTTAACGGGAATATGGTCCCGGACTTCCTCCCGGTAGGAAACGACCGGCATCAGGTCCGAAGTAACGCGTCCACACATGATACGACAGGAGCCACCCAGAAAAATAGTCCGGAGGCCCTGGGAAATACCGCCCGATTAAAAGATAAGATTGAACAACGATTAGATGAATACACCTTTTACGAACACGATGAGGATAAGGCAGCCGACACCGTCATTCTCACCTATGGCATATCGGCAGAGGCCGCCAGGGATGCGGTCCGGGGCCTGAGAACACAGGGAGAGAAGATATCCTTGCTGGTGATGAAAACCATGTTGCCGGTTCCTTCAGATATTTTCGAGATATTAGACCGATACCCTCGTATCCTCATCGTAGAAGAAAATTTACCCGGTTTACTGAGGGAACTCATTTTCGGACAACAGAAGAGCGAACGGATTCAGTGTATCAATAAAATCGGAAATATGATTACGCCGTTGGAAATCATTGAGGGAGTCGAAGCATGCAAGCAACCATCTTAAATGATATAAAAGCGCCTTATTGTCCCGGTTGCGGCCATACCGTGGCCAATAAAAATATGAGCAAAGCTCTGGCTGAGCTTGGCGTAGATCCGCTTGATGTGATCGTCGTGAGCGACATCGGGTGTACCGGGCTTGTGGATCCCCTCTTAAATTGCCACACCCTGCATGGACTGCATGGTCGGGCAGCGGTTCTGGCCATGGGCATCTGTATGGGATTGGAATCACCGGGTAAGAAAGTGATCGCTCTTCAGGGAGATGGCGGCGCAACCATCGGATTACAGCATTTGTTGGAGGCTGCACGGCATAATTTGGATATGACCCTGGTCGTCCAGAATAATATGGTGTACGGCATGACAGGCGGACAGGTCAGCGGGCTGTCATCGACGGGATTCAAGAACCCGTCCATGCCGGAAGAGGCGGTACCGGCCTATGATATCTGCACTCTAGCCCATAGCGCCGGCGCCGCGTTTTCTGCCAGGGCGTTTATAGGAGGAGATAGTATCGACCTGTGGAAGGAAGCCTTGGATACCCCGGGTTTTTGCCTTATAGAGGTGGTCGAAATGTGTCCTGCTTATGCGATGAGAAAAGTCAAAGAACTTCACGAGGTATCCGATTACGGCGTTGAAATATCCCGCAACGATCGATCATCCAATGTACTCATTCGAGAAGAAGGGCCTTCTCTGTTCGAATCCTACAAGTCGATAGAAAAAACCTGCGAGGCGCCACTTGACACGAGGCTGGAAGTGATCATCGCCGGATCAGCCGGGGAGGCGATTCAATCTGCAGGAGACCTGCTGGCTACCGCTGCTATCACGGCCGGCCTGTCATCAACAAAAAAAGGGGATTATCCCATCACCATCGGAACGGGATTCTCCGTGGCGGAAGTGATCCTTTCAAGAGAAGATATTGACTATACCGGTATCGAATCCCCGGATGTCATGATCATCATTTCACAGGATGGCCTCGACAAGGTTAAGAGTCGTATCGGTCCACACACCCTGATCATCGCCGATTCAAAATTGGGTATAGAAGATCATCCCCATTTAGTCACGCAGAATTTCAGGAAGATCGGCGGGGCCAAAGGGGCTGCCCTTGCTGCCATCGCCGCCTATTTGCAGGACAACGGACTGCTGCCTCCCGATGCCCTGCTCGAAGCCGCCGGTCGCCATAAACACGGCGATAAGATGATCGCCATCATCGAAAAAGCCACCGGTCTGGAAACGGCGACGGCGTCAGGCTAACATTGACGACAACGCTTAATCTTCGGAGAAATTGGTGCGAATAATTTACTTTGATATCGATAGTTTACGTCCGGATCATCTCGGATGCTACGGATATGATCGACCTACTTCACCGACGATAGATCGCATAGCGGCTGAAGGGATGCGTTTCGATCATTATTATTGTGCGGATTCCCCCTGCCTGCCCTCGAGAAGCGGATGGATAACCGGGCGCTACGGCATTAATAATGGTGTGGTCACCCACGGCGGACCGGCCTCCAGGCTCCAGATCATCGAACAACTTTACGGTGGACCGGACGAACGAAATCAATTGGTCCAGAGAAAATTGCGTCAGAATGGGTATGATTCCATCTGCTTTTCCAATTTCGCTACCCGGCATTGCGCGACCTGGTTCGGCCTAGGCTGGTCGGAATTTCATTCTCCGAATTTAAAAACCGGTTCTGAATCGGCGGAAGAGGTTAATGAGGCTGTATTACGGTGGGTGAACAAGAACGCCGACCGGGATGATTACTTTCTGTATATCAATTACTGGGACCCGCATCGCGTGTATGACGTGTCCCGATCCTGGTACGATAAGATGGATGCCCATCCGTTGCCGATGGACTGGCCTGATGAGGCGGCCATTCAAGATCAACAGTCTATTAACGGCTGGTTCACCGCCGCGAACCTCTTTCCAAATAACCACCCCAGTCCTACGCCCAACATGCCTGACACCATTCAAAACAGGGACCACCTGCGTCACATGGTAAATGGCTACGATGCCGAAATTGCCTATACCGACTATCATGTTCAGCAGGTTCTTGACGCTTTAGGTGATCTTGATGATACGGCCATTATCATCTCGGCGGATCATGGTGAGGCCATGGGTGAGCATGGGGTCTATGGCGATCATGTGTGTGCGGATGAATGTATAAATCGTGTTCCCCTGATTATCAAATGGCCCGGTGTCACACCGAAAGGTTCATCCTGCAGCGATTATTTATATAACGTGGATTTCAGCGCGACCCTCATTGAAATGACTGGTGGTGAAGTGCCGGAATTTTATGACGGGCGTTCTTTTGCAGAAGGCTTACGAACCGGCTCATGCCGCCTCCATGATTATTTAGTCTGGGGACATGGACTGTATACCTTGCAGAGAGCCGTCCGAACACCGGATCATCTGCTGGTGCGGACCTACGATGATTTCGGCTACAGTTTTGATCCGGTGGAACTCTACAATATGAGCAATGATCCGTACCAGACTCATAATATCAGGGATGAAGAACCGAGTACTTTACACGCTATGGACCATTACCTGACAGAATGGCTCCACGAACAACGGGTTAAACCCTATGCGCTGCCCGATCCTATGGAAGTGGTCTGGCGGGAGAGACAGAGGAAATGAGGGGGCAATGGGGCATAGAGAGGGCTTGAAGATGCTTTTCGCTTTGCGACAGGGGTCATCTGATCATGCTGTATCATAAATTACAGGATCTCGAAGCGACCGGGCATACCATTCAGGTTGGATTGATCGCCGCTGGAACCTTTGGCACTCAGATTGTATCCCAGATGACACATGTTAACGGCATGCGCGTAGCGGTGATTGCTGAACTTGACAAAGAGAAAGCCCTTCGAGCATACGGCCACGGTGGTATTGCAAGCAATCAGGTCATAACCGCTGAAACCCCGAACGACATCGATGATGCCATTGCCTCAGGACATCCCGCCGTTACTACAAGCGCCCGGGCTATGATGTCCAGTGGCATCGACATCGTCATCGAAGCGACGGGCCATGTCGAAGCAGGCGCATCGCACGCTCGTTACGCGATTGCCCAAGGCAAGCATGTGGTCATGGTTACCGTGGAGGCGGACGTGGTCGTCGGGTATCAATTAAAAAAGCTCGCAGATGATGCAGGCGTTCTTTATGGGGCAGCCTATGGCGATGAACCTGCCCTCGCCTTCGAACTTTGGGACTGGGCGCGTACCCTTGGTTTCAGGGTGGTTGCCGCAGGCAAGGGAACGCGTTTCAAAACCACGTTTAGAAAAATGACGCCCGATGATGTACCCAAAATGTATGGATTTACAGGTAAAGATTATAACGCCCAGATGTTCGGCTCATTCCTCGACGGCACGAAACACTCTATCGAGATGGCAGCCCTCGCGAATATGACTGGTCTGGTACCCGACGTGCGTGGTATGCATTTTCCGGCTTCTGATCTCAGGGACATTCCTGATACGCTCTGTCATCGGGATAAGGGGGGGATTCTCGAGAAGGAAGGTATTGTCGATGCGGTCAGTGCCATCGACTCAAACGACATGGGTTTCGAACGAAATCTCCGCGGCGGGTTATACTGCGTCGTCGATTTACAGACCTCCTTTGCCGCCGAATCCCTCGGTTCATATGGCGAGATTATCGGTATGATCATGGGAAAGCGCAGCAACTACGGTATGATCTACAGGCCGCAGCATTGGATTGGCCATGAGATGCCCATTAGTGTTGCCCGAATGATGCTGAACGGTGAGACTTGTGGTACCCCTATCGGTCAAGTCGCCGAGGTTGTGTCTGCGGCCAAGAAGCCCCTGCCGGCCGGTACGGTCCTCGATGGCGAGGGGGGATACTGTGTGTACGGTCTGCTTGAAAAGGCGGAGGTAGCCAGAGAAGAACATTTACTGCCTGTAGGGCTTTCTCAAGGCGCCATAGTAACACGCGATATCCTCGAAGATGGCATGGTAACTTTCGATGACGTGGAAATCCCCGGTTCAGAGGTCCTCGAACTGAGGCGGCTTCAGGACCAGAATCAGGTGGAATGAATGTGGAGACCATATGGAGACCCCTTTCCGCGAACTCGATGAACAGGGCTACACGGTGCTGGAGGACTTGCTGACGTCCCTACAGGTGGAGAAAGCCATTGAGGCGCTTAGAGGAAGCTACCAGGAATCGCATGTTTCGGCCCATGAACCCGGCTCGCTGAGAACCCATAATCTGACGGCACGGGCGGAGATCTTTCGGGAGATTATTCAGTTACCCAGGCTGGTCGCCTGTATGGCACACCTGTTGGGTTCGGATTATATTCTCTCGGACATGGGCGCGCGTTCGCCCTCACCCGGGACTACACCGTGATGGCGGCCCCTTTGTGCCTAATCCCCCGTACAATGCGCACATGGTACTTCCTCTGGCGGCACAGTCTTTGATGGCGCTGTCTGCATTCACGACCGAAAACGGGGCAACACGTCTTGTACCCGGATCGCATCTCAGGGATATTGATTCGGCGGCGGTTCCTGTCGAGGAAGAACGCCTGTTCCTGTGCGATCCAGGTGCCGTTTTGATATACGACAATCGCATGATTCACGGGGGTGGCGCCAATACCACAGGCGAGATCCGTTATGCGGTTCAGGGGTTCTGCTGCCGTAGCACCACCCGTCCGTTTTGCGATCACACACGCTCGATTACGAAAGAACTGGTAGAGAAGGCCACGCCGTTGCTGCGCCGACTCTGGGGTTTTGAGTGTCAATCTGCCTGGGAAGAATCACCGAGGAAGTTCAAAATAGTCGAAGCACCTGGCGCCCAACCGAGATTCGACTATAACCGCGGCATCAGGTAGTCAAAGATGACCGACGCCTGACAGCCGGCAGTACTTCATCAACAAAATGCAGGTTGATTATTTGTCGGCAGGGCAGGGTTTGAAAACAATCCTGTAGTAGAGGTGACCTGGTTCGGCGCTCGGGCCTTTGGCCGGTGGGTGAGGGGACGGCTTCCCACAGAAGCGGAATGGGAGTATGCAGCCAGAAACGGTGGGCGTAATATGAAATTTGCAACCGGCGCTGATTTATCCTCTAACGATGCCAATATTCTCAGTACCATGGGCAGAGATAGATGGGAGCCATCCAGTCCCGTCGCCAGTTTTGCCTCAATTATACGCGGTCTTTATGATCTATCCGGCAATACATGGGAATGGTGTCCGGACTGGTATGCCAAAGTAAATTACAGCAACATCCGGGGGACAAATCCCACAGGTCCCTGGGCGGTGAGGCGCGCATCCTTCGCGGCGGCTCATGGTATGATAGCTACCAGCCATGCAGAGTATCCTACCGGAATATGAAACACCCGGACGAATCCCGGATCAATATCGGATTTCGTATAGTCGTGGAAAAACAGTGATGCTACGAAGCTACGAAGCTTCTAAAACGCACTCTTTTTTGTTGTCTCAGGACACCATCGTACCGCCTGGAGTTGATGCAGGAGTACCTGCAACGCTTCGGGCGTTCCTATTTGTTCGAGGGCGATGGCCGCATGACCCTGTACATATCTATTCTCATCATAAAAGGCGTCTGCAAGCACCGGTATGGCAGCCTGGGCGTCTGCGCCGAATTTACCCAGGGCGTATGCTGTATTATACCGAACCTGTCCATCTTCATCCTTCATCATCTTGATCAGCGCCCCCACAGCTGCCTCTGGGTTATTTTTGATTTGCCCCAGAGCATCCGACACATTTTGTCGAACAACCGGTGACGGATCATCAATGAGACGTATGAGTTTCCCTACAGAAGATGACGCAGCCCGCCCCATGTCGCCCATAGCGTATACGGCATAGCCGCGTACAAGATCATGCTCGTGGTTGAGCAATTTCAAAAGACGGGGTAAGGCCACCGGGCCCAGGGCGGCTAAACCGTATCCTGCCTCGCGTTTTACTTCGTCCTTTTCATCCTGCAAGGCGTCGATGAGGAATGGCAGGGCCTTCTCTCCTCGCGTTGCTAGGGTATATGCGGCATGCATCCGTTTTTCTTCAGATTCATCTTTCAGATCCCTGGCCAGATTTTCTGTAGATTCTGATGCGAAATCGGAGGATACCATATATTTGTCTCCTGCGAGCCAATCCCACATATTCGCCCACTGCGTGGCTCTGGGATGGTTTGACAACCCATTCAATGCAATATTTCCACGCTGATTATTCCAATGCGGCTTTGCCGGTTCATCCATTCGTGTGAACTGAAATTTCATCATGTACCGTTGCTGATCCGTCTGATTTGGAAACGCTCTATGGTATAAATCAAAGTGAATGATAATGACGGTACCAGCTTCCCCACAGCCCGGCAATCCAATACCCTCGGGATCTAATGCCCGTCCTTGAGGGTCGATATCCAGTGAGTCCACTCTTGTTTCAAAATACTGGCTGCCCGGAATGATACCGGTCGGACCGATCTCAATAGGCGTATCCTGAGGATAATACATGGCCATGATCCATCGGGGATGATGGTCGCGTACCTTTCTATATCCCCAGTAGCTATCCTTATGCCAACCACCGCCTCGGTTTTGCGGCGAATTTACATGAGGATGCCGATGGGCGTGCATGACATAGGTAGGCCCCAGTATGCTGGTCAACGCCCCTACAACAGCCGGATGATCATATATTTTTTGAATTTCGGGAATGCGCGGCAGAAGATTATTACCTGGGTTTCCGTCCTCCTCGATAACAGCCTTTGTCTTTTCATAAATCGTTTCATGTAAAGCCTTTGGATGCTCCGGCTTGATGATGTAGTACCCGTTGACGATGAAATCCCGCATCATGTCATCATCTAAAAGATACCTGGCGTCCACCATTGGCTCTGCTCCCTTCATAGTAGGGTTACATTTTATTAATCTATAATCAACACGATTTTCGGTTACCAACTAATAAAAAGATCTGGACCTATGTCAACCCTTTATTTTATCGGTCATCCAGAATTAAAACATGAGCCCATGTCATCAAGAAACTTACCGGGATCTACCATCCGGAATCGGTTCTTAACCAACCCGGCCGGCTCCCTGGAGGAAGCGTTAATATCGAGAGCTATGCTTGGGGGTAATTGGTCGATGCTCTCCTGAACAAAATGTGAGGCGTTATCTGATAGAAGGATTTCGACGTCGGCATCGTCCGGGTTGTAATACCAGACGGATTTCAATCGGTTTCTGAGGAAACGGTCAACCAGGGGAGGTAGTTTTTCCTGTACGTTATCCGGCCTTAATGAGGCTGGCCAGAAAATACGATTGATTTGATAGCGGTATATCTGGTCCAGCATGTCTTCCGATCGGGCCGGATGGATGATCCAGTTGGTTCCCGGCCACACATCCAGGGATCCCCAGGCTTCGCCTATCTGGTCTCTTTCCAAGACCATGGGACCAGAGCCGGTATTAACCTTCTCATGGCGCCCGCCTATAAAAGCAAAATGCTGAGGGTAATTAAAAAAATCGTCGGACAGCGCTCTTAGATGATCGTAAAATGCAGTCGTCAAACCTAAAATAATACTCGGGGCATGAAGGATGCCGTCTTCCAGGCAGGGAGAAATAATCCCTGTTCTATCCAGGGGATGGTAATCAGGAAACAGGTCTGCAAAGCACTTTTTCTCGTACCCATCAGGGCCTGATACTCGGTAGGTAAAGTCATCCTGATTTAATCGATCACTGGTGTGCACCAGCCCCTCCTATGGTCTAATTCACCTCATCAACAGGCAGGCCACCTTAAAACTGCTTGATATTAAATAACAACAAATTTATTTTTTGTATAGTTAAAAAAATTGTTTGGATATTTATGAGGTCAATAACACCAATTATACGGAGTGATCCATGGACAGAAATGACACCCCACGTCCAGCATTACACATTGATACCAAACGACTCAAGCAATTACAAAAATGGGCGGCTATTGCCCCGCAATCCGATGAGGAAGATCGATATCTGATTCAGGAACTCAATAATCAACTGAAGGACATGGTCATCAAAGTACTTGATCCGAATCTGGATGCGGCGCTTGAGGCCATAGAACCTACCAATTACGGTGTAGACCTCACCTCCCGTTGTGCGCCCATGAGAGAGGATGCCGTAGATCCGTGGCCGGACCCTGACGCCCTGTTGGATAAGGCCCCAAGGGTGCAAGATGGATACTTTGTCGTGCCGGTCAGCAAGCACGAATCGCTTTAGCCGTCAGCCTGTTGGAGCGTGATATGCCCGATGCCTTATGGCGATATTCAGCCACCGAATTGAGGGAAATGATCCAATCCCGACAGGTCAGCGCTGTGGAAGTATGTGAAGACCTGATAAACAGGATAGAATCTGTTGAAGGACGCAGTGGGGGCCTGGTTCAACAAGAAGATGAAATAGATACCCGGCATATCCATGCCTTTATTCATCCGTTGTCACTGGAATCCGCTCGTAAAAAAGCGGATTCGATAGATGAGATGATCAGCCGGGGAGATGATCCCGGTATCCTGGCGGGTATCCCCTTTGCCGTCAAAGATATATTCTGCGTAAAAGACACCCGGACGACGGCGGCATCGTCTATCCTTGAAAATTATGTCTCTCCCTATCACAGCACCGTTGTGGAACGTATCCTGGCGGCGGGTGGCATCTTATTAGGGAAGACCAATCTGGACGAATTCGTTTACGGCTCTTCCACGGAATCGAGTGCATTTAAACCGGTCACGCGCAATCCGGTTGATCCGTCTCGTGTGCCTGGCGGTTCCAGTGGCGGCAGTGCAGCCGCCGTGGCCGCCGGCGAAGCGGTTTTATCTCTGGGGAGTGATACGGCGGGATCCATCAGGCAACCGGCCGCGTTTTGCGGTGTGGTCGGTTTGAAACCAACCTACGGCCGGGTCAGCCGGTGGGGTCTGATTGCTATGGCAGCCAGTCTGGATTGTGTGGGCCCATTAACCAGAAACGTCAAAGATTGTGGCCTGGTCCTTCAGGTCATCGCCGGACAGGATTCTAAGGACTGGACATCGGTCACTGAACCCGTCCCTTCGTATCCGGACCTGCTCTCTGATGCTGCTGTACATCATACATTGAAGGGACTGAAAATAGGTTGGCCTACCGAATACTTTGAAGATCCGGAATTAATCAATCCGGATGAAAGCGCCGATATCTTACGTGCGATAGAACGGGCGGCAGATCTGTATAAATCATTGGGCGCTGAAATAGTGCCTGTTTCCTTACCGCATACCTCCTATGCCATCCCGGCCTACTTTGTCATCTCCCGCGTAGAGTTAGCCAGCGATTTACACCGATTTGACGGGGTGAAATATGGCCACAGAACGAATCAGCCTGTCGATGATTTATACGAAATGTACGAAGCGACCCGCACGGAGGGTTTCGGCGTTCAACCTAAACAACGTGTTCTGATGGGCATGCATGTATCGAGCGCCGGGTATGCAGACCAGTTATATGATAGAGCGTTGCGCCTCAGAGCCTTGATCAGGCAGGATTTTCATCGAGCCTTTGAAAAGGTGGACCTTATTATGGCCGCCACAACGCCGACCACTGCTTTCCCTTTAGGTGGAATTTTCGGCGACACCGTCCAGATGCAGAATGCAGACAGGCTGACTGTGCCGGCGAATCATGCGGGTGTTCCAGCTATCAGCCTGCCCTGCGGCCTGGATTCATCCGGCTTGCCCATAGGCCTGCAACTCATCGGGCCGGACTTCAGAGAAGACCGGCTCTTGCAGGTGGCCTATGCATTTGAAAAAGAAAACAACTGAGGATCAGGATAGAATACCCATGAACTATGAGACTGTCATCGGGCTGGAAATCCATGTCCAGTTAAAGACCCAGAGTAAACTGTTCTGCGGGTGCAGCACGCGGTCAGCCTATGAGCGGGATGTCCCGCCGAACAGGCATATCTGTCCGATATGTACCGGTCATCCTGGGGTCCTGCCTCGGCCGATTAACCGGAAAGCGGTTGAACTGGCTGTCCGACTGGCCTCTGCGCTCCGTAGTTCGATCCATCCGGAAAGTGATTTTGATCGGAAGAATTATTTTTATGCCGACCTGCCTAAAGGCTACCAGATTACCCAGCATGGAAAACCGCTGGCTGAAGGCGGTTTTATTGATTTTATCCTGGATGGGATCAACCAGGGTATTGATTTGAACCATATGCACCTCGAAGAAGATCCGGGCAAAAGTAAAATAGAGGGGGGCGCCTGGCTGGTGGATATGAACCGGTGTGGCGTACCGCTCGTTGAAATCGTAACGCAACCAGATCTCCGGTCGGCCTCTGAAGCGGCGGCCTTTGTCACTGAGTTCCGGCGTATCGTCCGCTATCTTGGCGTGAGTGAAGGCAACATGGAGATGGGGAACTTGCGTTGTGATGCCAACGTATCCATACGGCCTTCGTCATCAGATCCATTGGGTGTCAAAACAGAAATCAAAAATCTGAATTCCATCCGCTTCCTGGAAGACGCCGTCAACTGGGAAATCAAACGCCAGATCAGGGCGCTTAATGCAGGCGGTGTGATTAATCAAATCACGATTGCCTGGGATGATCAGTTGAAGGAAGGCCAACTTTCCAGGGAAAAAGAATCTGAAGCGGACTACAGATATTTCAGGGAACCAAATCTCATTCCTGTGGCCATCAGTGAAGCGTTCATTGCGGATGCGTCGATAGATCTTCCCGAACTACCAGCCAGACGGCTGCGACGGTATATTCGTGAACATGAAATCAGTCCGTCTGATGCCGTGACGCTGATCGATGAACGGTCGGTGGCGGATTATTTCGAATCCGTACTCATGATCTATTCAGGCGCAACCAAAAGGGCGGCGGACTGGGTTCGTAATCATGTTTTACGCGCGCTTAATGACCCGGAAAACGCGTTTAATCAGATTAACGAATTACCGGTTACGGCGGAATATCTGGCCGAGTTGCTGGACCTGATGGATGCCGGTGTCATCAGTGATGCACTGGGCCCCCAGATATTTCAGAAGACCATTGAAACCGGTCGATCGCCGAAACAGATTATTGAACAGGAAGGCCTGCGTCCCCCTGAGGAAGATGACCTCATCCAGATCATCGATCAAGTCCTCGCAGACGACCCGGAGACGGTACGAAGATACCGTGAGGGGAACGATAAAGTCCTCAACCGCCTCATCGGTCAGGTCATGAAACAAACCAGAGGACGGGCAGACGCGCAGAAGGTGCGGTCCTTACTTGTCGAACGGGCGGATGCGTTATGAAATTGAAAGCTGGGGAGTCTATATGGTTTTGATTTAAATGATCCAATAATGATGGGCTTGTCGGTACATCTCATCGGGCTAATTCCCGTGTTTGCGTTTTTTCTTTTTGCGCTTTTTTTTGAGCCAGGCTTCGTGGTCGTCCATCAGGGCTTTGAGCTTGTCTTCGTCGCCAAGCGTACTGATCGTTTCTGTGTATTCTTCTTTGTTGATGTGTAGGACCTTGATCTCTTTTTTTAACAATTGTTGGATATCCGCCAGCAGCCCTTTCTCCCCCTCGCTGCAAAACGAGATGGCGCTGCCCTTGTTAAATCCGCGTCCGGTTCGGCCCACTCTGTGGACGTAGTTCTCGGGTATATCAGGCAGGTCGTAGTTCACGACGTAGTGTACGTCCGGGATATCGATCCCTCGGGCGCTGACATCGGTGGCGATCAGAATATTACATGTTCCTTCCTTAAACTGTTTCATGACCTCGAATCGGTCGTCCTGATCCTTTTCGCCATGTATCGTCATCGTTGAAATCTCAAAACGTTCCATGGCTCTGGCGACCCGGTCCGCACGGACCCTTGTCCGTACGAAGACGATTATTTTGCTATCGGGGTTTTCGCCGACGAATTCCTTCAGGAAAAACCGTTTGTCGTCCATTTCAACAAACATGACATAGTGCGTTACATTTTTTGAGACCGGGTCCTCCGGTGATATCTGGATACGCACCGCAGAACTTTTAACTTGAGAATAGGCCAGTTTTTTTATTTCTTGATTTATCGTCGCGGAGAAAAACAGGGTCTGATGTCTTCGAGACAACATCTTCTTGATGAATGTAATATCCTCGACAAAACCCAGGTCCAGCATCCGGTCCGCCTCATCGATCACCAACGTCCTGATCCGTTTCAGATCTATATATTTCTGATGGATAAGGTCGAACATCCGTCCCGGTGTGGTGATCAGAATATCCAGGCCGTCCTGAAGTTTTTTGATCTGAGGGTCCTGCTCCACCCCGCCGTGGAGTGCATATACTTTTACTCTGGTGTGTTTCGCGAGTGTGGCGAATACCTCTCCGATCTGCATGGCCAACTCCCTCGTCGGGACCATCACGATACAGGTGATACCGTAGACCCGTTTGCTCGTCTTGTGCTTATGTATACGGTTGATGATCGGGATGGCGAAGGCCGCCGTTTTTCCTGTACCTGTCTGGGCGATGGCCAAGATATCCTCGCCGTTCATGATCGACGGGATGGACTTGTACTGGATATCCGTCGGCTTCTTGAATCCCATACCATCCAGATTCCGTTTTATTTCCTGGGCGATGTGGTATCGTTCGAACTTCATCAGAGCCTCACTGCGTTTGGTAGGTGCGGGTTCCTACCAGGACATCGGGGCACGTAGGACATATTTTCAAATGCGGTTCTCAGTCCCAGATAGATTTCATCTGCCAGGTGCGTAGTGAAATGAGTTTGCTGTCGACGCCCTGGGATCGAAACGAAATTCCCAGGCTGTCCTCACGATCCGGGTAGACCCGCGCCGCCACGCACTGCTTTCCATTGACAAACACTTCAACCACGCTTTTGTCTATGAATACACGAAGTTCGAGCATCTCGTCTTCTTCCAGAACAACCGGGGCGGTCTCAGGCGCACGGGAACGTACGTCAGGCGCGGTGGAGGCGTACGAGGTTTCGAGGGAGATCAGACTCTGGCCTCTAAAACCGCGCTCCTTGAAGAACGCGATACGGGTATATTCCTCTCGGTTCGGAGACCGCAGGACGTTCATTTCTGCCATAGGCGCCGTACCAGGATCTATTTCGGCGATGAGTTCTATGGCATTGCCCCGGACGGTATCGAACACCACTTCTTCATTCGCGGGTAACGTGATGTTCTCGAAGTGCTTCGGCATTTCTCGAAGAGACTCCAGATCACCGGCCGGCGCCATGAACACGTCGTCTCCTTCAACCGTCAAACGTCGGGGCAGCGTCATGATCTGATTCCAATTTCCAGTCGGTTTGCCGGGATTCATATTGAAGATGGCGATCACCCCGCCATCGCCGTCGGGTGTGGCGGATGGGGCATGGACCCCTGATGGACCCGCAGCACCAAAATTGAACTTCGCGCCGTGTGTCACGATGAACTTGTCTGCGACGATATCATAATCTCCAAGGAGGTACTGGCCGCCGCTCATGTGGCTGAAAAACAGTAGCATGTGCCGGTCGCCGATCGGCCAGAAATAAGGACAGGCGCCATCGTCTCCGACCAGGGTGTACGCGTCGTCTTCGACAAACGGATGGAGGTATTCCCAGTGTTCGAGGTCCACTGATCTGAACAGAAAATTAGCACGCACCGGCTTTCCTGCCGGGCCTTCCGGCTTGGTTCCGGCTGAAAGCGAGTAGTACATCCCGTCCTTCTTCCAGATGCACGGGTCAAAGACCCCGTAGGGCAAAGCCGAACCGTCGGTCGATTTGATCGGGATGACCGCTTTATTAGCGATCTTCTGCCAGTTCAAAAGCAGCGGATCACTCGCCACGGCGACCATATTGCCCACAGCAGTCCCGTGGTACATAGCAACTACCTGGTCCTGTTCCACCAGCGTAGCTCCGGAAAAGCATTTGTCTTCCGGATCGGGATAAATACAGTACGGTAAGTCCCGCCAATGAACCAGATCTTCCGATATAGCATGTCCCCAATGTTGTCTGGTATCTTCAGGTGGATAGGCCTGATAGAACAGGTGCCAATGCCCCTGCCAGTAACAGAGCCCATTCGGATCATTCAGCATGCCTTCGGGATTGATATAATGATAAATCGGTCGGTGCGGATCGCCTGCATACGCCTTGCGTGATGCGATCAGGCGTTGCATCAGGGGATTGGTTGCGAGTGCTAATTCCTGTGCGTCGAGCGTATCCGGGAAGGTGTATTGGGGTACAAGCGATGTGTAATTCGGCATATTTTCCTCTTTGGGAATGGGGTTAAGCGGCTATTCCAAGATGTTGAGGTCTTTCAACAGGTTTCTAGTAATCTGTATTCTGGGTGCTTGAATATCCTGAAAGCGCTTACCCTCTAAATTCATTGCAAAAAAGAATACACGCCCTTCTCGTTCTACATAGCCTACATACCACCCAAATGCCTTTTCTACTTCACCACCAATACCACCGCCTCCGGTCTTGCCGCTCAATGTGTACAGATCTGTTTTCTCCTGGATCAACATATCTTTTATCAGGGCGGTAGTTCTTGATGACAAATCTAATGTCTGATCATAAAATTTCTGCAAAAATCGCACCTGTTCCGTGGCTGAAATTTTAATACTGCCGTTCAGCCAGAAGCTATCAATTCCCGAGGAAATATCCTGATTGCCGTAATCGAATCGAGTCAAAAATGCCGTCATCCGTTCTGTCCCGATTTTCCGGGCAATATCCCTATACAGCGGTACAACGGAATTTTTGATGGCTGATTTTAAATTATGCTGTTTTATCCAGGAACGGGGCCACCACGCCTTTTCGGGGTAAGACTCCCTATCCCAGATTAGGGTGGAATTAATGTCCGCGACGACATCGGTCTCCAGGGCAATAGCCGAATTGGGGATTTTAAATGTGGAAAAAGGCGTAAAACGGGTATTTGCTCTATCCGCGTTGTGTATCGTGTACCGGTCATTCTGTTGATCGTAGATTACAATAGTGCCCTTGAAAGCACCGAAATGGTCTCCGAATTGGGCATATGCCTGGGAGGAGGATACCAGAAGAATGAGCAACAGAAATCGCATGTAAGTTCGATATCCTTTATCGTTACCAGTCCAGTAGGGGCAGGTGTTTTGCGGACAGATGATCCCGCATTGAGTCTGGAAAGCCCTTGTGGTATCCGGTGTCATTCAGACTCTGCGACAGTTCGGTGGCCGAGACGTCGAAGAACGAGGAAAAATAGACATAGCGCGGTTTGTCCGTGGCATTCCCGGAAGCCGAATGTACGGCCATCGGGTTGAAAATCAGGAGATCGCCTTCGTTGGGACAGATCTCTATGCCCTTGCTTACATCGACGTCGGCTACCTCGACCGGGTTTCCTCTCAGTGCAGCCAGTTCTTCATCCGTCTTCATTTTCGCGCTGGCGCCATAGGTCCGGTGATGTGACCCCGGTACGATCATGAAGGCGGCCCCACCCGACGGGACGGTATTGAGACAATGGACCATGTGAAAGTAGGTCTGTCGTGGCACGGCTTCATATTGTCGTGGTAAAAAGGTGAAATCCACATGCCAGCCCAGCGGACCATACGGCGGCGGATGCGGGGCCGTGCGAATCAGCACTTGCTCAAGCAGCTTCAGCTCACGGGCGTGCAAACTTTGACGGGCCAGGTCAATCAAGTTGTCATTGGCAAGGATATCCGCCATAATCGCGCCGGGTATAGGGTGGCGCAGGTTTACAGACCATTTATCAGGCGGTTTGTCCGGTTTAACGATCGGCGGTAGAAGACTATCCATATGTTCACGGATACGGCGGGTGGTCTCCGGATCGAGAAAGTTCGGGACGATGGTATACCCTGTTTCTTCCAATTGATCCAGATTCAGTGTCCTTCCAGCCATGTTTTATATCCTCAAAAATGCCATCTCAGCCAGGTTGCTCTTCTAAAAGTCGTGCGGGTATCCGGTCCCAGGGCGTCGGGGTCGCGTCGCCTGTATAGTTCGGCAGAAACGGTTCGATCATCGTCTGTTGATCTACCGGCAGATCCGCCGGGGGCGGCACAAATAACCTGGCCTGATAGGCCGCCAGAAGCGGTTTCGACATAGATTCATAGCGCGGCATATACCACATCGTAATCACGGTTCGGCGCTGGTCGGTCCGATTGGCGTTGGCCGCATGCAACAGCCGGGCATCACCGATGACGAGGTCTCCGGCACGGACCGATACATCCACCTGTTCGGGATAGTTGGTATAGGCCGGTGAGGTGGACGGATCCTGATGCCGGACATCGCCGTCATGGCCGGTGCTCGTCACCAGATGCAGAGGATGGGATGTATGGTGAGAGCGTGGGATGACACGCAAGCAACCGTTTTGAGGAGACGTATCCACCAGATAAAACATCAAAAACAACTGATGCGAAAGCGGTTCATAGCTGACAGGGTCACCCCAGAACGGCCAGTCCTGATGCCAGTAGGTCTGCGGGGTGTGCGGCTCTTTCGAGATGATAAAAGCGCTCCAATAACGAGGGTGGTCAAACCCCAGGTTGCGTAATGCTTCCAGGCTGGCACGCCAGGCAATCAATTCCTGAAAGGACGGGTCCTGAAAAGTCATGCCTAAAATATTACCCTGATTGCCGCTCTCTGCTTTCTGTTCGTCGCTATACGCGTCAAGTATACAATCTGTCGCTACCCGTAAACGGCTGATCATGTCCTGACTCAACACCTGATCGAATACGACAAATCCCTTTTCCACCAGTTGCTTCAACAGGGGCTGCTGATCGTTTAAATTTGACATGTTATCCTCCAACCCGGGGCTTAGGGTTCGTGTGAGGCAAAGACGTTCACCTCGCCTTTACTATTGAAGGACAGGACGTCGTAGGCGACCGGGTTCGGGCCCGGCATCCCGGGTGATCCCTCCGGCATGCCGGGCAGGACCAAGCCGGAGATTTCCGGTTGTTCTTTTAGAAGCCGTCTGATGTCCTTTGCGGGAATGTGACCTTCGACCACATAATCGCCCAAATACGCGGTATGACACGATGCGAGGTGCCTCGGTACACTGTCCCTGGTCGTATCCGGCAGATCGATCATCTGAATCGCAAAACCGTTTTTCTCCATGTGAGACATCCAGATATCACAACAGCCGCAATAGGGGGTTTTGTATACCTCCATCGGCGTCTCTTGTGCTCCGAAAACAGTTAAAACGGTCCCCAGCCCCACGAGCGCCAGGCCTACGATGATTATGGAAAGGCGCATAAATTCCTCCTTTGCGCTTGGTACTTTGTGCTTGGTGGATGATATAGATCGTAATCATACTAATACAAATTAAGAGTTGAGAAGATGCACATGAATCATGTCGAAATATACTTGGTGATTTGTCATCTCGACCGACCAAAGGGAACGGAGATTTCTATTTCGAGTCCTCTCTGAGTAGATCTTTACGACTACGCCCTGCGGGTTTCGCTCAAGATGACAGGTCTTTCGTGCTATTTTGTCCGATTAGCCATTTGAGCTATCTGAATGTACCTTATTTTACAAAATACAAAATACAAAATATAAAGTACTAAGCACAATATACATTATTCATACACTCCCCGTAGTTTTTTACATCGATGCGGCCTGTCCAGGATATCCGTAGAATTCACGTACTGAACCACGCCTCCTACATCCTGTGGCAGAGCCTTGACGGATTTTGAGGATATCTGCGCGTAAAGTGCATCGACAAACCGGCTGGATTGGGGTACTCGATAGGGCCTGGTATGAAAATAGCTTATTTGCGGTTTGACCTGGTTCGTGACGGCCAGTTCGTTATGCATATGGGCTACCTGGAGATAGGCGATGGACAGATCGTTCTCACGTTCCCGCCAGTTTTTGGCACTGTGCACGGTACTGAAAATCGGCGTAAGTTGCTCCGCACATTTCAATTTTGAAAAGGCCGTACCGAACCATTTGGCATACGGCCAGTACTGTTTTTCCATGAGGAAACACAATCGCATCAGCTCATCGATCAATCGGGCGGCAATCAGTCGCGATCCGAGGTCGTCGCCGACATCTCCGCAACGGGCCATGAATGGCTCTTCCTGGTCGATTTTTCGCCACTGACAGGCCATCAGGTACAACCAGATCTCGTGCGGATACCAAGCGAGCGTATCACGGGCTTGCGTTAATTCATCCAAGCCGTCGTGAAAGATCTTACCACAGGCAATAGTACGGAAAAATTGCGGCGCAATGAGTAACCAGTCGACAGCTATCCAGGCCGTCCAGAGGATGTAAACCGATATAATCTTCAAAAAAGCGGCGGACAGTGGTTACCTTGATCTGGTGCGAAACCGGTCCTGCCGCCACAAATTTAATGGTCCCGCCATCTATGCCGGGGTCTTCGAAATCGACAGGCAGATCATGAAACTCATGAGGCAACGAGTCGGTCATCACCGTCGCAATTTTCTGGCCTGATTGATCGCACGCCTCTTCTTCGAGAAACAGATCCAATTTCGATGGTCCCCAGTCATGGTCCATGGAATGCGGGGTATCGAATCCAAGGACATCAGACCCTCGATGCAGCTTGCCTGCCGCATGTTTCAGTCCTGGAAAATGTTCATCAAGGATAGGGTGCACTACTTCGTGATAAAACAGTTCCGCCGCTTTCAGTCCGGGGATAAAATGGTCTTTCATCGTGTTCCTTATGGATAGCACCCTTGACGACGACAGGACGTTATGCTTTTATATGGTTGTCAACAACCAATCGGTCATGGAGTCTAAAATATGGGTAAAAACACTTTAATAAAACGAATGCAACGCTTTCCATCAATCATTGATTTACAGAAGCGAGCGAAAAAAAGAATTCCGCATGTGGCCTGGGAGTACCTGGATTGCGGTACCGGGAATGAACGGGCGGTATCAAGAAACCTGGAAAAGATGGCCGAAGTGACGCTGGTGCCAAAGCTTTTAAAAGGGGATCTCAACCCTGATATAACTACGACCTTATTCGGCCAGAGTTATGAGGCGCCTTTTGGCGTGGCGCCTGTGGGCCTGACCGGTTTGATGTGGCCACGCGCCGAATGCATATTGGCTGAAACGGCGGCTAAATACAAGATTCCCTTCAGTTTAAGCACCGTGGCGACGCAAACGCCGGAGACCATCGGACCCATTGCAGGTGATATGGGATGGTTTCAGCTGTATCCCCCTCGGGAGGTGGATATAAGAGGCGATTTACTGAAACGAGCCCATGATGCGGGGTTCAGGGTTCTGGTGGTCACGGCCGACGTCCCCACGCCCAGCCGCCGGGAAAGGGCGCTACGTGCCGGCCTGGTCGTGCCGTTGCGTATTACGCCTGGTTTTGTTTACGAAGCGCTCATTCATCCTGTTTGGACCTATCATACCCTGAAATGCGGGTTACCCCGGTTGAGGACCATGGAAAAATACGCCGGTTCGAAAAAGATGAGGGACATCGCCAATTTTGTGGGACGAAAAATAGGCGGCACTCTTTCCTGGGATTATCTGAAAGACTTGCGGGAGGCATGGCAGGGGCCGCTGGTTTTAAAGGGCGTACATCACCCGGACGATGCGGAACAAGCCATACAGATAGGTGTCGACGGTATCCAGGTGTCGAACCACGGCGCGCGCCAGTTCGATGGGACACCTGCCGCCATTGAATTACTACCTGCCGTTGTACGTCAGGTGAACGGAAGAATCCCCATCTTATTTGACAGCGGCGTTCGATCGGGTCTTGATATCCTCCGGGCATTGGCGCTGGGCGCTGATTTTGTTTTACTCGGCCGGCCTTTTATCTTCGGGGTGGCGGCCTTGGGTAAATACGGCGGGAATCATACGGTCGAAATTTTGTCGACCGAGTTAAAAAACGCCATGATTCAATTAGGCTGTGAAACCCTCGAAGAAATCAAGGCTTGAGACGAGCAGCCCATCCGTCGATTGGTTCACCCCACAAAAGCCGCCGTTCACCATCCTGTTCCGTCGTTCACCCAAAACAGGCCCCCTGATGGGCAGCAGGACAACTTTTGAAGATACAAGGGAAAAAATTTACGCCGCGATGCACTAGGATTTATTAAAATAGGTCTATTGCCAGAATACGTCTCACTGAGAATAGCGTTTACGATCCGGCCTCCTATACTTTATTGGAACCAATCGGCTTCAGTAAGCTCAAATATTCTCATAAACATATGCATTTCTTTATCTGTAATTGGTATGCCATAGGCATTGTTGGGAGTTTGCTCAGATAGCGTTTTCCTCGAACGGTATATTGTCATGGTGGGGTTGCATATCCCGTAGCGTTTACATACCACTTTCTTTACATCCATTATTCATGCAGATACCTGGCGATAATCGCCTGATCTGCCAGGTCTGTTCCTGGCAGTGGTTCGAGATTTGCCTTGGCATCACTCACGAATTAGTTGCCACTTCGATCATCCCATTCTCGCGCTGTATAAACTTACCTGTTTTCAGTTGATTCTGGATAACTGACTTGATACGTTGTGCAGTGGGTTTATAGACAGCCTGAAATCCGAATAACCGTGCCGTTTGCCTAATCAAATCATCGATTTGAGTGGCAAATAGGGCTTGCAAAACCATGATTAAGGCAGCTGAAATTTCTTCTTTACAGATCTGTTCGATCTTAGGAGAAGGATTCCCGGTACGTCGTCTAACTGCCGCTTTTGTACCTCCAGTAATCCATATAAAGGCACCTTGTTTTCTTATTAACCTATTTGATTGAGCATACTCTATAGCGGTTTTGACAGCCGATTTAATTCGCCCTGCTGCGCGTCCGAGCCCCCACGCAGTACGGAGGCGCCGGATGATTTCGTCAAAGTGAACCGGATACTCAACTTTAACAATATTCACTATGGCTTCTGCCATTTTACTTGTCCCTAGTTCATGCAGCTCACCTCGCTGCACAATACCGATATTGTGACACGTAGTGTATTCCGGAATTTGATCTTCAAGAGATAAAGTTTCCGGAGTTGACAGCGCTTCAGGATCTACTTTGTTCCAAATTTCGGAAGGCTGCAGTGTAGAAACTATGATAAATTCTGACTTTTTTGTATTTGGAATTGGTGATCTTGTTGTTTTGGAAGATTCAATAGCCCTGAGGAGCCGTATTCTGGTATCGGGCCGATTGCGATACCAGTCCGTAGACCAGATACGATGGATACGCCATCCCAGGTTTTCCAGAATTTGATGCCTTAATCGGTCTCGATCCCGGGCTACAGGTGAGGAATAGTACATAGCACCATCACACTCAATACCTAAAATATATCGTCCTGGGGCATCCGGATCGACAATTGCCAGATCAAGACGAAATCCAGCGCATCCAACCTGTTTGCGAACAATATGCCCCTGAGTGGTCAGGAAATCGTATACCGCGTCTTCGAATGGGGCGTCAGTGTCCGCGCCTGATTCGGTAATGCTTCGTAGGTTACGGTTTTCAGCATAATCCAGAAAAATCTTCAGGGCACGTACACCAAAAGCGTCGGTATGTTCAGTCATTAGATCCTGAGCTCGAAAATTACTGAACACCACACATCTTTCTCGGGAACGTGTTATCAGTACATTAAGTCGTCTTTCTCCGCCTTCCATATTTAACGGTCCAAATTGTTTTTTCAATCGTCCACCGGTCTGATCAAATCCATACCCGACACTGATAAAAATGACATCACGTTCATCCCCTTGAATGGTCTCAAGGTTCTTCACGAAAAAATGTTCATGTCGGTCTGTACTGAATAAATCCTCCATTTTAGGGTGTACACGAAGCATTCGTTCCTGTTCGTCCAGTATAGCCTGTTGTTGTTTCATGCTGAATGTACCGATACCAAGACTCTTCTCGGGGAATTTCCGGTAGTGTTCGAATGCTGCTCTGATAACTGCTTTTGCTTCATCGCGATTTGTCGAAGATCGCCCCCGATCGTAGGTCGCTCCCGGTGTATGTTTGAGTTCCAGCCCAAGATATGATATCTTATCAGCGGAGGATGGATATACGAGCATCTTATCGTAATAAAACTCCTGATTGCTGACGGCGATCAGAGATTCGTGACGACTACGGTAGTGCCAGTGTAGCATCTTCGCAGGATAACTGCGTTTGCATTGATGCAGGATGCTTTCGACGTCCACAATGCGGGTTACGCCCATGTCATCCTCATCTTCTTCTTCACTGGTATCTTCCAGGAGGAGTTTATCAAAAAATGTTGTTGGTGGTAACTGGCGTGTATCACCCATAACGACCAATTGCTGTCCCCGCAGTAAAGTACCAAGCGCATCTTCCGGCCGAACCTGGCTGGCCTCATCGAAAATGATTACATCAAACGGTTTTAAAGAAGGATTTAAGAACTGAGCCACCGACAGTGGGCTCATCATCATACACGGTTTTATCTTCTGGATCAATGTGCCAACATTTTTCATCAGTTGCCGGATGGACATAATACCACGTTTTCGATTGATCTGTCCTGAGAGAATACCTACTTCAGAGTCCTTCGATACACCTCCACTGATTTTGGGACGGATCTCGTACAGGGCATGGGCGATGCGTCGACGGTTCAATTGAATGATCTTTTCGTCTATCGCTTTAAAATTCAAGATGTTCTTTTCATGGACCTTACCCATAAAATTTCCGAGTTCAGGCCTTTGTGTAAAGGCTAATTTCAAAGCTGCTTCCGCTATGTTGCCTTCAAAAGTAGGGATTACTTCATCAGGAGTAAAGCGGCCTTCTTCGATAAGCGGAATCAGAGGTGCAGCATTTGTGCTGGTGGCGGTATCTTTAATTGAAATCCACTGGGCCCAGTCAAGGAGTTTATGTCTATTGTCCAGCCATTGCTGAATCAAACGTTTCCAATCGGTGAAAGAGACAAGGGGTGGTTTATGCGAAAAGGCGACTGTATGATCAAATTTGAGCCTTGTAGTGAGTGTTTTATAACATTCCGTGATTTGATTCAGTTGGGTTTGAACGGCCTGCACTGCGTCTGTGATATTTGTACGTTGGTCTTTCTGTTCTGCAATCTCTAATGCCTTGTCACTGAGATGCCCTTTACTCAACATGTTTCTGAATACTACGATCCATTCTCCGATCTCCTGTAACCGCGAAGGGGTGCTGTATTCTGCCTGCCAATATGAACCGAACAAGGCTTTACCATTGTCATTATTCGCCTGGATTTCATCTATTAATTTGAGACCGGTTCTAATTTTTTCAGAATCAACCTCGAATTGTGATAACACGGAAGACGGACTGGATCGGTAGAAAGCGTCCAGTAATGGTTTTGATGTGGGCGGTCCAGTTCCCTGTTCCTCGATCATCCATTGTGACCATCGGGCAAGCCGGGTTATAGAATCCTTCCATGATCTGAGACAGCTTTCCCATTCACTGAACGAAATATGAATCGTCTCAGTGAACACTGTATTTAAATCGATTCCTATAGCGACGACAAAATTCCTCAACAGACTGTCTATAGTTTTCCGTTGCGCTTCCAATCCTCGAATGGCGTCCATTACCTGTATCAAGTCAATGCCTGATTCTACCAGCTCAACAGCGTGTTTGGTCAGATGGCCCTGTATAAGATACTGACGAAACGATACGATCCACGTCGCCAGGAATTCCAGATCATCAATATGACTTTTCTCCCCCTTCCAGTACCGCCCGAAAAGTCTGTAACCTTCATCTTCCCTTTTAGCAACATCATCGCGAAGATTGAGACACAGAACCAGTCGATTAAAGTCTCCCAGCATGACAGAGACCGATCGTTTTGTGGTGTCCGTATAAAATCCGCGGGCAGATTTTTTGAGTCGCCAGAACTCAGGTGAGAAATATCGAAAAAACCCTTGAGATTTTTCTGATAGTTGTAAATGCAGGTCATGAATTTCGGGCGTAAATGCCTGTTGAGACATAAAACTCGAAAGATCTTTCAATTCAACCTGCAAATGTTTGACAGACTCGATCAGGTGCTCGGCTTCTGTGTTTTTTTTGTTCCAGGCACTATTACGCAATACTTCAGACTCAATCGGTTTACTTTCCGCTATAATTCTAGCGGCTATCAGGCCCGTATCAGCGTGCTTCAAGTCAACATGGTCGCCTGTGGCACAGAGACGTTCCAAATCCTTCAGTTGATCAGTAAGAGATCTGAATTCCTCCTGAAGTGTGTCGATGCGATATACTAATGACTTGAAATCAAAGGTGTGAACATCTGACGATAAAATGCTTACAAAATATGTCTTCGTATCCTGAACAGTTTGAATATGTTTGATCAATTGTGCTGCAATCGGACTGAAGTCATCCCATTCGATGTTCATCAGCACCTTACGAGGTATGGGGCGGCCTCGAGCCATTAAGTGACCTGCTTTGATTGCCGCTTCGGTTCCCTTCTGTGTATCAGGATGACCGGTTGCACTCCATGCATCTAGTTGTTTTAGCCGTGTCTCGAGTTTACCCAGCTCTGCCAAAAACATAGAAATAATCTCTATGATTTCGTCAACATCAAACTGGTTGTATGCCTCGGGAGCGCACGCACGCCAAGCATGAAGGTGTAACGGGGACACGACAGGTAACGTTTCTGAGAGATCGCGCAGGTGCGCAATAATTTCATTATATTTTTCTGACGACCAGCTCTCCGGACTACCTATAGGGACGCGGATTAATGATTTTGAACGTTTGTCAAAAAAACTCTGTATGCGTTCTCTTATACCCAGAAAATCATAAGGAGATCTGTCTAAAATAAGGGGTTGTTTAATCGCGTTCACATAACTATTGAGAACGTGGGTCAGCCGGTCATGTTCTTCAAAGTCTTCAGTCAGTGATCTCACACCCTCGTGTGTTGCCTCGATCGCACTTTTAATCTCATTGAGGAATGCCCGTTTCTTGGTATAACGGCTGTGTAATTCAAGACACGCTTCCCCGAGCCCACAAAGGACGAGACGTTTTTTTACCACTTCAAGCGCGGCCATCTTTTCACTAACGAACAGGACAGACTTCTCATGAGAAAGCAGTTCCGCTATAAGATTCGTAATGGTTTGTGATTTGCCCGTACCGGGTGGTCCTTCGACAACCAGATTTCGGCCTGCCTTAACCGCTTGGATCACGGCCACCTGGGAGGCATCTGCATCCATGACGAGAAACTGATTCCTGATACTAAGCTGACTAATCTTCCGCTCGTCCTGAAAAAAGTCTTCCCCTTCCGCTACCTTTTCATCGGGTACGAACAACGATCGGATAAGTGGATGTGAGGCGGGTTGTTTTCCTGGAGGCCAACTGTCGGGATTAAGATCACGATGCATGACAAATTTGGTAAAGCTGAAGAAGCCAAGGTATATCCCTTGCGTGATTCTCCAAGCCTTTTGCCTGGGAATCAAATTTCCGATCCTCTTTGCGTATGTGTCGATCGCTTCTTTACTCTCCGGCATCTCAAATTCCGGCAGAGATATGCCCTGTTCGGCAAGTTTGGACTGGAGAGATACATTCGTATAAATTTCTTCACCGGTCCATTTGATTGTATAAGCGGTTGCGACACGCTTTCTCTCAATCTCGACGGGAATGAGCATCAGAGGCGCTTTACGTAATTCTTCTGAATCAGGCGATTCTTTCCATTCCAGAAAGCCCAGAGATAGAAACGAGACGGTGTAGCCCTGCTCTTCAAAGACGGTGAACGATCTTTGATAAATGGATTTCAGGCGTCGCTCCAGTTCCGAGACCGTCAACTCGGTCTGAAGAAACCGATCCGTATGCTCCTTCGGTATTTTCGACGTATCAAAGTTCCAGGATTCATCGCCTTGTTCACCTTTTGGTTCTCCAGGACTCAGACCCTTGGGGGAACGCTTCCCTTCGGGTTTGGCCTGGAATTTCATTAGATGTTCCTTAAGCACCAATCTATCATAGATTTCGCATGGACGTTCATCGACCACGCGGATCGTACTGAGCTTCGTCGGTCGGAAGTTCAACATGCGATTCCGCATCGTCAAGTCCAGAAGGCGATCTCTGGCCTGCTCAAGTTCTTCAGCAATATCGGGAAGTGTCGATTCAGTCATACCTCATAAACCTTGAAATTAGTATGATGTGATGATGGCCTACAATCTTTCCTGTGTTCATGTTAACGGCACATCGTTTTTTAGGCAATCGAACGTTTGAAGTTGTGGTGCGATCGGCTAAGTCGGCCCTACCACTGATACACCAAAAAAGATGCAGACAGCCCGAACCGTCAAAATCATAATGCGCGAGGTCGTCCCCCGCGTCTAGTTAGATGCGATTTTCTATAATCACAAGGTCTTCTCGAAACATAACCAAATTTCGATCTGGTAGCCTAATATCATTCGGTCTTCGCACCGAACCATATATCAAGCCGTAAAATCCGTTTCGGTGTGCTGCAATAGAAATGCCAGGACGCCCCTGATCTTCGTGACATACAGTTGTGGGTTGACCGGCGTCCCCTGTATCAATCTGCATTTGCATGCCATCCTTTCCAATGCTTGTCGAGATAATGGACATCCAGCTCAATCCATGTATTTTGAATATACTCAGCCATTGATTCCATGCCCCACATTTCTGTGGTTCCATGTTCAAGCGTTATGACTCCGACGCCCTGTTCTGCAAAACGTTCTCGCGCACTCCAATAGGACGCTCCATCAAAACACATGATAAGGACATCGCTGCCAAGTTCAATCATATCTTCATGAGGACCTCCACATCCGACTCCAATGGATGGACGATGGACGATCATGTCAGGATCGCCGATGACCTGAACCGTATCTTGTCCTAATGGCGTGACTTTTCTGGCCACGTATTTTGCGAATGCCGACAAGGTTTGTTCCGGAATTTCATACACCCCGTGCCAACGTGTTTTGTCTTCTGCAAGGAATGTATCCAGGCCAAGCCCTTTGGCGAAGGTGTCCCGAATGCCAATTTGAGGCCAATTGTCCCAGGTATCATGTAATCGTGCCACCACGAGCCCTGACGCTTCAAGCAGGCGTGTTTTTTTCAACCCCGGTCCTTTTTCTCGCCATCCACCGGGGTTATCAAAATGATCCCACCATGTAGGCTCATGGGTTATCAGAAGGTCGCACTTTGTATCAATCGCTGATTGAATCGTCTTAATGGAAGGATACCAGCAGACCGCCACTTTTTTAATCGCCTTCTTCCCATCGCCATATTTGACTGTGTCTACGGTCTTTTCAGGGTTTACCCATGAGCTGTTCGATATCATATGATCGAGAATGTCCTGTGTATTCATAGCATTTATTCCTTTCCACGCTCGGTGATCAACCCCGGCCGCACACCCAGGCCCACGGAGGCACGTTTTGATCGGAACCCCGATGCTATAAAGCGCCGGAGGAATAGCCATCACTGCCTACCCTGGTTCGGCAATTCCAGGTTCCTCAGCTGTTGAGAAGCTTACCATAGCTATTCAGAAGCCAATCCTTATCTTCCTGAATCTCCACCCCATCACCACGCCCTAATCGGTGTTGATTTCCGGTAGCGCTTTTTGAGCCATTTCATCTATACTGTGAAGATAGCCACCCTCCCAATCCTTCTTCTTGAGCATGTTCCCCAATTCACTTTCTATATATGGGATGGCCTGGCTAAGTTTTCTGTCCCCTGCAGTATTTATGGCTGAAGATTTTACTGCGAAAGCAGAATACGAAATCATTTTACACAGAATGACGGCATTTTTGGTCTCATTCTCATTTAACATGTTGTGAACCCACGCCCAAACAAAATTCGCCAATATGGGATCTTCCGCCATGTAGTCACAGTTTCCAGACAAGACATGGTCTGTCCAGTCGACATTAGAATATCTATTGTGTTCGTATTCCGGATGTGGCCCTGAATGCGTGAATGCGACCTCACCAGATTTGCTGTAATATTCCGTTTTCTCTTCAGTCCGTAGATATTTAAGTTCTCCCGATTCATACCAGCTTTTAGTTATACTTTCTTTTGATATGTCTTCGTATAATATAACCCCATTTTCGGCGTACTTTCTGGTGATCTCCGATAGACTGCTGGTTTCTGGATATTTTATGTATTCTTTTGTTTGCCCGGTTGCGCACCATTCGTATGATTCATTGACTTCGACCCCGGCTTTGTATTCTATTTCGAATTTTTTATTCCCATCAGGATAGAATCCAATAGACTTTCCATCCTCCAGGCCATCTCGATACATATACTCGTATCTATATCCACCTTTTCCCTCATAGGCCAGCCCGGTAAAAGCCTTACCCTCGTAATAGGCGACCTCTTCGACGTCGTCTTCATCAAAGTGCAAGTCATCATACTTAATCTTTCTCACGTTACTCCTCTGGTGCTGACAGACGATTAAGTAATACCAATTGTTGAACCGCTCAGCGCTCGCTGGAGCCCGCTTAGAAGTCGTTACATTCACAAACGCAAATTTCGACTGTGATTTAATAACTGATGTTACGCAGCCTTGTGCGTAACATCAGTTATTAAGTTTCTGCCGGAGGAACTTAATGTCTGTTGGAGCGACTTCAAATACACGGTCTGGTTCAACATTAGTAGTTTATATACCCCAGTATTTCCAAAGGTCTTCCGGAACATCATACCGGAAAGCCGTATTATATCTATCCTGATGATCAAAACGGGCGAGCATGGCGATGCGAGGTGAGGGTCTTACGTTGAGAGAACCGTTATGGAAGAGAAAAGCATGCCAGAGGAGCAAATCTCCGGCTTTTGCTGTAAACGCCGTGCCGCCCGTGGCCGGATTGTCACAGAAGACATCCCAGGTGAATCCTTCCGCATGGAGAAAACTGCCGTCCAGATGCGAAGGGTGTTCCAGGAAATATCTGTGGGCCGTATGATGACTGTCCGGCCAGTAAGTGAATGCGCCGCCTTGAGGTTCTACATCGTACAGATACGCTGTTGCTCCGAGCATGAGCGGAAGCCAACTACCGCCATAACCATCGATGTGACCGGTCTGAGGCATTTCCCAGGCTTGATTCGGATCAGGCCATTTGATTTTGGGTGTTCCATGGCCATAAATAAACGCGCCGCCGCCTAATTGTTCCACGATGGCGCAAAGGGTCGGATGTCGCCAAAATGCCGATTCGGGGGGGTCGTACTCATAACGATGAATACTGCTGTCGTCTTCGGGCCAGGTCTCAGGTGTCCCAAGGTTTGATCCCAATTTACGCCATATTTGCTCTCGCCAATTATCGAGGGATGCCTTATCGAACAGATTTTCCAGGACCAGATAGCCATGTGTTTTGAAATGTTCAATTTGTTCATCAGAAAGCAGAGATGATGAGTCCACTGATTACGTTCTCCTATATTAAAAGGTTGTGAAATCAATTAACCGGCTGTCCAGGTTAATAACCCTCCAATCACCAATGGTTTTGTGCAAATCCCCTTCTTAATCATCACCAACGCACCATCGAGCCAATACCTTAACCCAGTCGGGATGATCATTGAGGCAGGGAATAAGCTGGAGGGATTCGCCGCCGGCATCCAGAAAGGCGGCTCTCTCACGAAGCCCGATCTCCTCAAGCGTTTCCAGACAGTCGGACACGAAAGCCGGGCAGATAACCAGCATTTTTTTTACGCCCGCCTCCGCCAGGCGAATGATCTCTTCGGTTGTCGACGGTTTCAGCCAGCTATCCACGCCGAGCCTTGATTGAAAGGAGATCGCGTATTTCTCCTCCGGAATCCCAACGGCCCGGACGAATTCTTCTGTCGTGCGAAACACCTGATGCCGGTAACACGTCTCGTGTGCCACCGAAGGCACACGGCAGCAGTCATCGACCTGCAAGCAGTGATTACCGGTGGGATCGGTTTTCCGGCAATGGCGCTCGGGCATACCGTGATAGCTGAAAAGCAAGAGGTCAAAGTCCTGCTCCAGATAGGGCCGGGCGCTTTCCACCAGAACCTGGATATAATTGGATGCATCGTAGAACGGAGGATGTACAGTTAACCGGATGGCGGATTGAAGCTTCTTCAAAGCCCGCTGTACCTCCACCACCGCGGTTTCAAATGAGGCCATGGCATAGTGGGGATAGAGCGGAATCAAATAAATCTCATCGAGATCCTTCTCCTGGTCTATCAGATCACGGATGCGGGATTCGATAGAAGGATTACCGTATCTCATGGCCAACTCGACCGGCATATCGAGCTGCTCCTGCACGCCGGTGTGCAGACGCCGGCTTATCTCGATCAGCGGCGAGCCTTCTTCCCACCAGATCTGTCGATAGGCGTGTGCTGATTTTTCTGGACGAAACGGTAAGATACATACTTCTACGATGAATTTCCGTATCAGGTAAGGCGCATCCAGCACCCGGGCGTCCATCAAAAACTCACGCAGATATTTCCGAACATCCGATGTCTCTGTGGAATCCGGTGATCCCAAATTTACCAGCAACACGGCGCGTTTCAAGGCAGGCTGATGATCGGACATATATGTTCTCAATCCTTGTGTTCAGATCAGATAGGTATGGATTTGGTTACTTATCGCGTGTGACTGTTTCACACAATCCGCCACAGAAATCCCACCCCGAAAATTTCCGGAGATGAACACACCCGGATGCGCTTGTTCAAATTGTTCGATCTGCGCGATGATCTCCCGGTGGCCGATATGGTACTGAGGAATGGCTTTTTTCCAGGATTTGACCGCGATCAGGTCCGGGCTAGTCCGGATACCCATCAAATCCTCAATATCGCGTCGTACCAGCTCAATAAGCTGGTCTTCCGGCAACAGGGCATTCTCCGGTTGCCGGCTTCCGCCCACAAATGTGGTGAGGGCAACACCCTGGTCCGGCGTCCGGTTGGAAAATATCGTGGAACTCCAGACGGTGCCGAGTATCTGCCGGTTTTCTTTTTCCGGCACCAGAAACCCGAAACCGTCTAATGGCACACCGGACGGTCTGGATTTAAATCCGAAGTAAACCATGGTAACGGGGGGATAATAAATCTGTTGAAGGGGGGCAACGAGTGAAGTCTGGAAATCGAGCGGCAGGTCGGGATAGACATGCGCCGGCACGGTGATCAAAAGCGCATCGGCCGTCAGTTGAAACGCACGACCATCCGTATCACCCTCTATTTCAAATGTGGCCTCTCGGCGGCGAATGGCGCGGATCTCCCTCCCGGTGAAAATGTTCCCATCCAGATCACGACCCAGTGCGTCCACCAGGGTTTGCAACCCATCGCGGAAGGAAAACAGGCGGGCTTTTGATTTAGAGGTTTCTGTGGACTTTCGCCGTTTTCTGGCCCCCAGTATGGCGCCTTTAATCAGACTGCCATACTCCTGTTCCATCTGATGGAGTTTGGTCAGTGCACTGCGTACGCTGAGGGCTTCCGGCTTGCCGGCATAGACCCCCGCTACAAATGGGTTGATGGCATAATCCAGGAATTCCCTGCCCAACCGGCGCTGTACAAAATCCGCCAGGGACTCGTCCACATCCGGATCGCCCGGGGCGATAAACGGTTCCTTAAGTAATCGGAGCTTGGCAGAGGCTGAAAACAGCCTGGAACGCAGAAACGCCAGCGGCGACGCAGGCAAGGGATTGAGCCGGCCATGGCGGACAATATACCGGTTTTTTGACGTGTCGTTCGCGTATTCCAGGTCGTTATTAATGTTCAACCTGGAAAACATGTCGTGAAGCAGGGGGGTGGTATCCAGGATGCTATTGGGACCGAATTCAATCAGAAAGCCATCTCTTCGTTCACTACGAATCGCACCACCGATACGACCGCTTTTCTCAAGGATACAGATATCTCTGCCTTGCTGCTTCAGAAAATGGCCGGCGGTCAACCCGGATATGCCTGCCCCGATAATGGCGACCTCTGTCCTGACCTGATTATCCATGCGGTCCACGATCTGATGATGTTACACGGTGCGGGAATATCTCGGCTCTTTACCCTGCTGGTCGGCCTGCAGATACGCGTCAAATGCCATGGCGATGTTGCGAACCACCAGCCGACCGGCATCATGCACCTGAATGCGATCGGGGAGGACAGATACCAATCCGTCCTCGTTTAATGGCTCCAACTGAGAAAGGGCATCCTGAAAGTAGGTATCAAAATCGATCTTGAACCGTTGTTGTACGTCCTCTTTTAAAACCCGGCTGTTGCACATGATTTCGGTAATGACATAACGACGCAATTTGTCATCATCATTCAATTCGAGTCCAATCAGGGCAGGCATGACTCCCTCATCGAGCCGCTGCTCGTACGCTTTGTTGACCTTCACGTTTTGTGCATACACGTTGTGGAGCTGGCTGATGGAGGTTACGCCCATCGCATAGACCTCGGCGTCGGCATAGGTGCTGTAGCCCATGAAATTGCGGTACAGGCTATTCTGTTCCAGCGCCCTGGTCAGATCGTCGTCGGGTTTGGCGAAGTGGTCCATACCGATATACACATAACCGGCGTCGGTCAGGCGTTCGATCAACTGCTTCAGTATACTCAAGCGCACGGACGTGTCCGGCATGGCCTCCTGGGGCAGAAGCTGCTGATGCTTCTTCAACCAGGGCACATGGGCATAGTTAAACACCGCCAGCCGATCCGGTGATAATTCTATCACTCTATCCAGGGTCTTCTCATACGATGCAACGGTTTGATACGGCAGGCCGTACATCAGATCCATATTGACCGAATCGAAGCCTAATCGTCGGCTTTCCCGGATGATGTAAGTATTCTGCTCATCTGTCTGGACCCGGTTTATGACCTCCTGCACCTCGGGATTAAAATCCTGTACGCCGAAGCTCACCCGGTTAAAACCGGTTTCATGGATAGCGGGCAGATGTTCCGGGGTTATGGTCCGGGGATCTATTTCCATGCTTATCTCTGCGGTGTCGGAGAAGTTGAAACGCGCTTTGATGTATCCAGAAATATCAGCGATCTGATCCGGCGTCAGATAGTTCGGCGTACCACCTCCCCAATGCATCTGTACCACCTTTCGAGCCGGGTTGATCAATTTGCTCGTCAGGTCGATTTCTTTTTTCAGATAATCCAGATAGCGTTGAATGCGCCCGGCATTATTGGTAATGATTACATTACAGGCGCAAAAATAACACATCGTTCGGCAGAATGGAAAATGGAAATACAGCGATACATCCGAAAGATGATCCCCCTGATTGGCGGAGACAATCGCCTGGTAAAAGTCCTCTGAGGTAAACGCGTCATGGAAATGGGGCGCCGTGGGGTAACTGGTATAACGGGGACCTGGACGATTGTATTTTTTTAACAATTCCAGCTCCACATCGAATTTATTATTATTTGACATGGAACAATGCCTCTCATCAGATGGGATACGGAAAGCCGTTTATTTGCAGGCCGGCGAAACATCATTATTTAAAATAGGTTCATTTATGTCTTTTCTCAACTTCTTTATTTTCTTACCTATGATAGATGATAGCTGTACGGGGGAAAGTCTTAAAAAAACTCAGAAAAAACAAGATTTAGAGTCGGTGGAGAAGAAAATGTGATGTCGGTCATTTACAGAGGGGACCATCTTGTTTATTTTTAAACTATGAACCACTCCATTCTCATTGTCGACGACAATGAAACAGCCGCCAGAACCACCAGTGAAATCCTGAAAGCGCTGGGATATGAGGTCGGTGTCGTTCTGTCCGGTTTTGATGGCCTGCGACAACTGAAGCCCGGCATATCTCTGGCCTTGATAGACGTTTCCATGCCTGGCATCGATGGGATTGATTTCGCTATGCGTCTTCACGAATCTCAGCCCGAGGTTCGTGTCGCTTTTACCTCTGGTTTCACCCGCCAGATTCCGCATCGAGGCCCCCTTGCGTTTCAGACGGCTCCGTTTCTGGCCAAACCTTATACGGTGCCGGAATTAAAGGGATTCGTAGAAGATATTTTTTCTAATTAACCGGTGTGGTTGGCTGTTCTGAGTTGAAATATTCAGGTCAGATGGGTCGTCAGGTGGCACCTTGCAGTCCGATTTCAAGGATCGAAGAAAGGCCTGCCGGAAATTAGGGCTGTCGAAGAGGCAATGAAAATAGGTTTCCCGGACTTTGTCTCCGCCAGCCATGATCCCATCCGAATCTTCGATCTTGACCTGGATGAATTTAGGCAGGGAAGAACTACGCCTTTCGCAGCAATTGAGATGGGCTTGACTACAAACTTGATCACCTACAACAAGATACCGAGAAGTTTGAGAACAGTGGTATAGAAAATTCCTACATGGTGCATCTTGTGCGAGATGATGTCGTTGATAATTTCGCCGAAGTAGAAAGTTTCATACTACCATCTAAATTCAAAGTCGCCTACGCTCGAACCTCAGGTAGGCGGACGTTTTTCAAGTGTGTCGGTGATACAGAAATTCAGAACACGAAATGCTAACATAAGAATATATATGGGTGCTGCAGGAAGTATTCAACATTGACATTGGGGGCTCGCATTGAACCGATTGCATGAATCACTCAATATGGTATGCAAGCAACGGGTGTTCGACGAGAAAATTCTATTAGCCCCGTCGCTCCGCATCGGGCATCAGTGGTTGGACGGAGTGTCCGTGGGAGGCGGGACTCCGGTAAACGTAGGAGTTTGGACGTTGAAGAGACTTGTGATTCGATATGCTGAGTCACAACGCACTGCTGTAGGCGCAACTGTGATGACTGCGATGCGGGAGGAATATCTGATAGGTTCGCTTTTTCGTGAATTATCCGTTGAAGAAAACGGGTATCTGTTATCACTTGCTCCGTATAGTGGTCTCGTTTCGACCATGTATAGACTGATTGTTGATCTGCGTTTGGCGGGCCTCGAGCCTGATGACCTTGATGCGACGAAGTTTGAAAGCGAGATTAAGGCTAGTGAAACTAAGTTGTTCCTTGGGAAATGGAACGAAAAACTTCGAGAGGAATTACTGGCCGATTTTGCTCAGTTACTAATCTGGGCTACGGAGGAAATAAAGTCATGTGAAGAGAACTCGCTTCCGCATTTATTGCTACCTGAAAACTCCAATCCAACATGGCTTGAAGAGCAGTTCTTAGCCGCGTGGCCAGAGAGTCGCAAATCAAGCTTGCGCATTGACGGCTCGGATGATGACTCGGTGCAAGACGCATCCTCAGACTTATCTTTATTGCGCTGGGTAAACGCTGTGGACACTGCACCCCAGCCGTTGAACGATGACACTGTGCAGATATTTCGTGCCCTCGGCGAGCGAAACGAAGTGCGGGGCGTGCTTCGCAGGTGCCTGGCTCAGCGTATTCCGCTCGATACGGTCGAGCTACTCTATACAGAAGCCGGGACTTATCTGCCCTTGATTTTCGAAACGGCGCACACCGTCTTTACAGACGATACGGGTTCCACCAATGACATCCCCGTAACTTTTGCTCAAGGGGTTCCTGCTCGATACGCACGACCAGCCCGCGCACTCGCTCTTCTCATTCAATGGGTACGCAATGATTTTCCTCAGACCATCTTTGTGCAACTGTTACAAGAAGACTTACTTGAGTTCCCTGAACTATCCGGGCAAAATTTATCTACTTCGCGCATGGCTACGTTGGTACGAGAGATATTCATAGGGTTTGGCGAAAGCCGTTACGAATCTGTAATCAATAGCAAACTGAAAGAATTAGAAGGGCGTATTGAAGATACGAAGAACTCTGAAGACGAAGACGAGGCGCAAATCGAACGTAAACGTAAAAGCATGGAACGAAAACATGCTTCCTTCTGCCAGATTAAGGAAGAAGTTCTACCGTTCCTTGCATTGAGCCGGGCAGTAGGCTTAGGTGGGACCACATCATTAGAAGCAACACAAGAATTTCTCAATCGTTACGCAAAGGGCAACAACACTTTCGATAACTATGCGCGGACGAGTCTAAACGAACGTATTTCAGCTCTTCACACCATCATAGAATCAGATCAAGATGCGGATCACGACTCTATGCTTGATTGGTTACAAGATTTGGTGCAAACCACAACCATCGCCGGGGTAGGACCTTGTCCCGGGCGCTTACACGTCGCCCCAATGTTAGGCGGTGGGCAGTCAGGCAGAGCGAATATTTTCATCGTCGGCCTGAACGACAACCGATTCCCCGGTGCGGGGTTACAGGATCCACTGTTACTCGACCATGAACGTTCAGCCATCTCCAACCGACTTCCCACTGCTTCGGGTAGCATAAAACAGAAGCGAAAAGAGTTCACAGAACTGTTAGCGCAGCTACGGGGATCGTTGACCCTGAGTTATTCCTGCCAAGATGTCGTCACCGATCAAGACGCGTACCCCAGCCCAGCGTTACTATCTATTTATCGAATTATCTCCGGCGCCCGAGAGGGTGATGTGGAAACCTTGACCGAATGGCTGGCACCAGCGGAAACCTTCGCCCCGCAGGATTCCAATGCTAATCTGACCAAGGACGAGTGGTGGCTGTGGAGATTGTGTGGTCCCGAAGCCATATCAAATTCTGAAGAACTTGTCCATGAAGTGTTTCCCAACCTCGCTCATGGTAGCCATGCAGTTACCATGCGAAGCAGTAAAGAATTCTCAGAGTTCGATGGATATGTGCCAGAAGCAGGACCGCTGCTAAGTCCAACCGCAGAGAATGGTCGTCCAGTTTCGGCGAGCGCACTGGAAACCTTGGCGAAATGTCCATTTCAATTTTTCATGCGCTACGGGCTGCGCGTACATGCACCAGACACCATCGAGGTGAACCCATCAAAGTGGCTTGAGGCGAGTGACACGGGAACACTGCTACACGATGTTTTTCGTGACTACATGCGTGAAATCCGAGATGAGGATCTGTTGCCCAACATTGAACGAGACAGCGAGCGAATACACAAGATTCTCAATGAACACGTAAACCACTGGGTGAATCTGTGTCCGCCACCAACCGAAAGTGTTTATCGACGCGAACTCGGAGGTCTACAATGGGCAGTCAATACTTTCCTGATTGACGAAACGGAGCGATGTACGTCATCCTGCACGCCTACCTATTTCGAAGCGGCCCTAGGGATGCCCAGCGACGGCTCTGGTACGCCTCTGGATTCCCGAGAACCTGTCACATTGAAATTGCCAAGCGGTAAGAAAATGCGTGCTCGCGGGCAAATTGATCGTATTGACCAAGTGGGAGATGAAGATGCCCACACATATGAAATATGGGATTATAAGACCGGTGGAACATCCCAGTTTAAACAGGATGACCCGTTTCGGCAGGGGCGAAAAATCCAGAATACACTCTATATGCTGATGGCCGATCAGGCACTGAAGTCGAGTATAGATCTCAACGCTCAATTACTGCGATTCGGGTATTTTTTCCCCAGTATTAAAGGAAAAGGAGAGCGAATATCCTGGCCGAAGCTGGAGCTAAGCGAAGGCATAACCATTTTGGATAAATTATGCGAGCTCGCGAGTAACGGAGCTTTTCCCCATTCGCACGACAGTAAAGATTGTCATTTTTGTGACCACACTGAATTGTCGGATGCCGAAATTGATGGGCTACAAGAAAAAATGGGTGACGAATCAAACGAATCACTTGCACCAATCCGGGAGTTACGCACCTAATGACAACACCAGCCGATCAGAAACAACGCGATCATATACTCAATGATTTGGATAGCAACATTGTTGTCGAAGCCGCCGCCGGAACGGGAAAAACGACCAGTATGGTAGGTCGTATGGTGGCATTACTCCTGGAAGATAAATGTAAAATCAGTACAATAGCCGCTGTGACATTTACTAAAAAGTCCGCCAGTGAGTTGCGCGAGCGGTTCCACGCCGAACTGATGAGCCGTGCTCGATCGACTGAAGTCTCCGAATCAAAGCGCGGGCTGTTACGAAATGCTGTCGAGAACATTGAACAATGTTTCATTGGAACCATCCATTCATTCTGTGGGCGTATTCTTCGTGAACGCCCGATTGAAGCGGGAGTACGTGTCGCGTTCGAAGAAATAGACGAAGTTGCCGATCAACGGTTACAAGAAGAAGCTTGGGACATGTTCGTGGCAGAAGCCTATACAAAGCAAGACAGTGTCCTCGATGAATTGACCGATGTAGGTCTAACGATTGGGCAGTTAGGCGACGCATTTAAGAAATTCGTGCTTTATCCAGATGTGGAGACATGGCCATCCGAAAAACCCAAGTCTATACCTTTCATGGCGATTGCTGATGCTGTGAACGCGTACGTGAATCATATTCGTGAGATCGAATACATGCTGCCAGTGAATCCGGGATCGGACAAAATTTCTGTAGAGTATCGTAAGTTGGAACGCACCGTGCGTCAGCGTGATTTGTCGAACCCCTTGGTGCTGATGGAAATATTGGAGGGTTGTAAATACTCCGACAGAATGCTTACTCAGAAGCCATGGGGCGACTACAAACAAAACAGTAAAGACGAGCGTGATCGATGGGAAGATTTCTATGCCTCGACCATCAAACCCGCCCTGAGCCAATGGCGTGAAATACGTTACGAGATTATCATTCGAGTACTACAATCAGCAACGGATGTATATGACAAAATGCGAATCGGGCGTGGCTTACTCAACTTTCAAGACTTGCTGATGAAGGCCTCGGAAGTACTCCGTGACAGCTCCCATGTCCGGGCTTATTTCAAAAAGCGTTTCACTCATCTGCTTATAGATGAGTTTCAGGATACCGACCCCGTCCAAGCCAAGCTCATGATGTTTCTGACTGCAACCGACGAATCGGAAACGCAATGGGATCAATGCATTCCACGTCCGGGTTCATTATTCGTGGTCGGCGATCCAAAACAATCCATCTATCGCTTTAGACGCGCCGATATCGTCACGTACAACCGTGTCAAAGAAATCATTGAGCAAAGTGGAGGAAAAATCCTGACATTGTCTGCCAATTTTCGTACAAGTCCGGAAATTCTCAAATGGGTTAACGATGAATTTACTGAACGGTTCCCTGAGTCTGCTACAAATCATGCACCCGCTTACGTACCATTTGATTACGGACGCCAAGATGGAACAAAAGGTGATTTCCATGGCGTGCAACGATTGGACATCCCGGAAGATTACTCCAAGAAACCTTACCTGTCACTTGGCTACGAGGCCGATGCGATCACCAATACCATTGCCGGCGCAATTGAGAAAGGCATGACCGTCAGCCACTCAGCCCACGAAGAAGCAAAGGGAGCCAAGCCCCAAGTCCAGCCCGGTGATTTCCTGATTGTTACGCGTGGCAAAAAGAATATGAATGAATACGCTAAACGATTAGGCGCCCTGGGCATTCCACACGAAGTAACGGGGGGAACCGTATTAAACGAAACACGCGAAATTGCATTGCTTTATACCCTGTTGAATTGCGTTGTTCATGCAGACGACCCCGTGGCATTGGTCAATCTACTGCGAGGCGAGTTGTTCGGGTTTAGTGACCGCTTACTATTCCGTTTCAGGCAATCCAACGGGCGTTTCAAGTACACCACTCAGGTACCGGAAGAATTAACGACAGAAGATACTGAACGTTTTACGGATGCCTTCAGCCGTCTCAAGCAATACTCCACATGGTTGCGTCATTTACCACACGTGTCCGCACTCGAACGAATTGTGCAGGATTCTGGATTACTCGCTCTCGCCGCATCAAAAGAATCCGGCAACATACGCGCTGGAAGTCTCGAAAAAGTTATTGAGATCGTTCGTGCTGAGCAATCCCGGATTCACGATGTTGCGGGACTAGCCGAACTCATCCGGAAACTCTCCGAGGGCGAACTGGACCACGACGGAATGATCGCCGGACAAGCACCCGAATCAGTCGTACGCATCATGAATCTACACAAAGTTAAAGGGCTTGAGGCATCCATCGTGTTTCTCGCCGACACGAAAGGCGAGAAAAAGCACGAAGTAAGTTTGCATGTAGATCGTTCAGAAGCGTCCCTCACACGGGGATTCATGTCTATTCGCGGGGAGTCAGGTACCTTTACCTCTGGTCCTTTGTTGGCGCATCCTCATGATTGGGAATTGGCGCAAGAAACCGAAGAGCCGTTCCAAAATGCCGAAATCACTCGTCTTCTGTACGTAGCCGCGACCCGAGCAGCTTCGAATCTGGTGGTATCCAGTTTGGTTGGCAGTAATCGTGGACACTTCTGGCATACTTTCGACGAAGCCCTACGCACTCAACCACCCCTGCAGCAACCCGAAAGAGCAAGTGCCCTTATACAGGAAACAGTAGATAGCAATATCAACGAATACTCGAATTCGATAGAGACTCAATCCCAAGCCCTCAATACATTATTCACTCCCTCCTACGCACGAGGCGGTGTCAAAGACATCGCGCTATCCGATTCAATTGCACCCAAGTCCGCATCCCACGGCGAACACGGAACCGAATGGGGAACAATGCTCCATATCCTCTTCGAACGGGCGATGAAACATCCAGACCATGACATCCGTCCACTCGCCATCAGCCAACTAAACGAACTGGGACTCCCTCAATCACGACTGGACGAAGCCCTCGATACGGTCACCACCGTCATGCAAGCCGGCATCTGGAAACGCGCACAAGCAAACGACCACGTACTCACCGAAGTACCCTTCCAATACGCCCAAACCACCACCGACGACTCCGGCAAACAAATCCCCATCATCCAGAGAGGCATCATCGATCTATCCTTCAAAGAACAAGACGGCTGGGTAATCGTAGACTACAAAACAGACCAATCAGCTAAGGAAAACCTCGACCAAATGATCGAATACTACACCCCACAACTAAAGGCCTACGCCGAAGCATGGGAACAATGCACAGGAGAAATCGTTAAAGAAAGTGGATTGTATTTTTCCACAGTTAATAGGTATTTTAGAACAATAGAATAATGTTTACATGGGATTGAAAATTTCAACAGCAAAGACCAACGGGAGAAAACCGAATGTCAGATGGGGATATCAGAGATGCAGGGCAATATGGGTTCGATAAAGAGGATGCTAATAAAGTCCTGGAAGATCTCAAACAAATATGCAGAGGGCCTGCCAACTCGCGCAGGACTTCAGAGACCGAAGTTTGACCGGAGCTCGCTCCTGCGAGCGATATGGGTGAAATCTAAACCGGAGACCACATCATCATCTTCTACCGGATCATCCCTCCTTTCACAAAAAAATCCCCGGACCTGATGCTACAGGTCCGGGGATGCCGTTTTTCATCCTCGATATTTTTTATATATAGTCTTCGGGCGATTTCAGGAACACTCTCGATACCATACGAAAGACTATATCGCCTGAGAAAATGACTTCCATCCACGGAAGTCTTGCAGGCTTTTTACAGGCAGGTCTTCTGGCTTACGGATCATCCTACTTGCTCCGCCTTCCCATTCCTGTTGGAACAGTGGTCAATGGAAGTCTCATTTCTCCAACTCTTGACATCAGGATGGCTATTGTATATATCTTCCCTGTATAAAGTGGAATGCCTATGCGAGGCTTATTTGGAGTGTCCGCTGCCTCCCACTGCCATTTCACCATTTCCATGGAAGCATAATGAATAGGAGGAAAGGTGCCAGGCCATCCTGAACATAGCTGGGGACATACGCTTGCATTCGGTGAAGAATACTACCGCAATGCCGCCAAACTCCTCTCCGCGATACGCGACGATACGCCAATCTTAACAGAGGTGTCGACCAAAGCGGTGGAAGCGATTAGAGCGGGTCACAACGTATACGCCAATGTGACTACTGGACACATGCCGACTTATGAACTGGTCAACGAGCGGGAAGGCAATCCTGCGCAGTTCATCTTCAATGGCAATGACGCCAACACGCCGGAGGAATACGCCGATATGGGGCCGGGCGACGTGTTGTTCACGAACCGGGTTAGTCACGAAGTCAAAGCGGCGCATGATGCCGGCGCGTATGTGGTCGTATACACCACCTGCTATGTCAACAATCGGTGGACGCCGACTGGAGAAGTTCATCCGAATGAAGACGACCTGATGCCGGAAGACGTGGCCTCGCGGGTCATCGAGTCCCATATCCCTTGGAAACAGGGGTTGTTGCACATCCCTCAGATCCCGGAGATGCCGGTGTTCCCCGGTTCGGCCAACGGTTCCTGTACGATCCACTGGATGATCACAGCCGAAGTCGCCCACGCGATAGCAACCGGCGATATGCCTGACGGGGCAAGAGGTCGTGAATATGCGGATATCCTGATAGAACGCCTGTCCGATATGTTTGCTCTGGAATTTGATCGGATGAAGGCCTTTGCCCCGACGGTCGCAAAACGTATTATCGACGGCGGCCATTATTTTGTGCAGAGTGGCAATGAGGGGGTAAAATCAGAATCCTGGGGTGTCGCTGCGGGCTTAATGATGGCCAACGCGTTCGAGCCGCGCCCGGCTGGAGACGGCGGCAACAAGGATGTGACCCTGATCGCCGCCGTCAATACGCACGATGCGCAGGAACTCGTTTGGGCGGATGAAGCTCGGACCAACGGTCACTACATCGTCGGTATCGGTCCGGCGGAGCACGACGACCTGCGCCGCCGATGCGACGTGTATTTCAGCAATCAATGCGCCGAGCCGGGCGGCGTCCTGTCGATCCCCGGGCGGGATGAAAAAATATGTCCCACAACCGGCGTGATGAATAATGTCATGATGCAGATGTTCTCAGCCCAATTTGTTGATGAAATGTGCCGCCGCGGGGCAGTACCCTATTTCTATATGGGCGGTTATCGAACGGTAGGCGGCCCCTACAATGAGCTCTCGCGGAAGTTTTTTGATGAAAGAGGGTATTAATAATTATGAATTATGATTTTTGAATTGTGATTGTAAAATCAGGGCAGGCATAGTGAATCAAGTATTCCAGTCATATCTTCCAATTCATAATTTATAATTTATAATTCAACAATACGTTAAAGGGGTTATTCATGTCACATCCATTGTTTGACTTAACCGGTCAGGTGGGGTTGGTGTCGGGGGCGGCGAACGGGATAGGGAAGGCCATGTCGATCGGGTTTGCGGAAGCGGGGGCGGATTTAATACTGGCAGATCTGAATGAGGCCGGTATGGAAGATACGGTGCGGCAGATCGAAGCTGCCGGCCGACGGGCGGTGCCTGTGGTTTGCGATGTGTCCGATGGCGCGCAGATTAGAGCGATGTTTGAACGTCTCGACCGGGAATATGGACGGATCGATATGATCGGCAATGTGGCTGGCGGGGATGGTCCCGGCAACAAGCTGCCATTGGAGATCTCCGAAGAGGTGGTCGTCAGAACTTTGCAGGGTCTGATTGTAGGGCGATTGATCTGCTGTCAGGAAGCGGCAAAACGAATGATGAAGGGTGACGGTGGCAGTATCATTAATATTGTCTCTATTGGTGGTTTGACTTCGCTTGGTCGCAGCCATATGGCCTATGGTATCGGCATGGGTGGCGTGGCCCAGATGACGCGGGATTTAAGCACCGAATGGAGCAGCAAAGGTGTACGCGTGAATGCCATTGTCTGCGCTCAGATCATGAATCAGGGCCTGAAAGAACGGATCGCGGATGATCCCAAGCTGGGAGATACCTTCTTAAGGGGACTGCCGATCGGCCGACTGGGACAACCGGACGATATTAAGGGTCTGGCCATTTTCCTGGCCTCGGACGCCTCAGCCTGGGTGACCGGGGCTTTGATTCCGCTGGACGGCGGCAACCTGGCCAAGAACGCCGGCGGCTCGCATCCTGGCATGCCGAACGCGCCGGACGAGCAGACATAGTTGGTGAATGGTGAATGGTGATTGAGTGATGGATGATCCCTTCGGGAACTCATCGAGCCCTTAGGGATTGAGTGATTGAATGATTGAAAAGGTAAAGTACATGCTATCTGTCCGATCGTATTTTTTTGCTAAATTTTATGACGCCACGATGAAAGAAGTCGAAGAGGCGTGTTTAGGTGCGTGGCGGGCGGAATTGCTGGCAAAGACGGCTGGCGATGTACTCGAGATAGGCGCCGGTACAGGGGTCAATATATCGTACTATCCACCCGGTATCCGCCGGTTGATTTTGTCGGAACCTGACCGACACATGCGTGAAAGACTGGCACAGCGTGTCGAAGAATCGGGGATAGAACAGGCGACTGTAGCTGATTCAGGCGCGGAATTGATCGATTTTCCAGCGGCATCATTTGATTGTGTAGTATCCACCCTTGTTCTGTGCTCGGTAAAGGATCAATCGGCCAGTCTGCAAGAGATATACCGGCTGCTGCGTCCGGACGGCGCGTTTTTATTCATTGAACATGTTCTTGCTGAAGATAACCCACGGATCATCCGATGGCAGAAGTTCTTCAACCCCTTATGGAATTTCATGTGCTGCGGCTGTCATTTAACAAGAGATACCGCGGAGGCGATAAGGCAGACCGGGTTCCAAACGGATCAGTTGGAACGGGTAATCGTTGAAAGTGCGCCCGCGGTTATACAGTCTGGCATTATGGGCATAGTTATAAAGCCGGCGTAAAATCATCCCTCCAGCAAGGTCCGTCCTGTTTCTCCGTCAAACAGATGCAGCTTATTCGAATCGAAGTAAATCGGGACCACCTCACCACGATCGATTCGTACATCCGGTTGTGTACGCGCTTTTATAGACCGGCCCTGTATATCAAGCGTCAGATATAAATCACTGCCCATAGGTTCCCGTACCGCCACCGTGGCCTGTGCCGTCGGCGTTCGTACCGTCCCCACCTCGATATCTTCCGGACGAATGCCCAGGCGGACGGAGGTGGTTGCGGAATGTGATAGTCGTTTCATAAGGAGTGGATTCATTTCGCACGTAAAACCGGCGCCCGTAACCTGTCCGGTTGATTCATTGATTCGTTTCAATTTACCCTCCAGCAGATTGATGGGCGGGCTGCCTACGAACGTCGCGACAAAGGTATTGGTGGGTTGATTGTATATTTCATCCGGTGTGCCTACCTGCTGAATGCCTCCTGCCTTCATTACAACGATTCTGTCGGACATGATCAGGGATTCGGCCTGATCATGCGTCACATACACAAACGTCTTTTCCAGCTCGGCATGCAGCCGTTTCAGTTCCGTCCGCATGATGACCCGCAACTGCGCATCCAGATTGGACAGCGGTTCATCGAGCAGGAACACCCTGGGATCACGAACGATGGCACGGGCCAGGGCAACACGCTGGCGCTGACCACCGCTTAATTCTCTGGGTTTACGCTGGATCAAATGCTCAATGTCCATCGTCCGAGCCGCCAGAAGCACTCTTTTTTCTACATCCGACTTGGGAACATTCCGCATACGTAGACCGAACGCGATATTATCAAATACCTTCATATGCGGATACAGCGCATACGTCTGAAACACCATCGCAATATCCCGCTGTTCTGGCGGCACATGGGTAACCTCATCCTCATCGAACCATACCGTGCCCGATGTAGGCGTCTCCAATCCAGCGATAATGTTGAGCGTCGTCGTCTTCCCGCACCCCGACGGCCCGAGCAAAGTCAAAAACTCCCGGTCGGCAACCTCAAGGGTCACATCGTCTACCGCAACCACGTCCCCGAATTGCTTCGTCAGCTGATAAAGCCGGATTTTAGCCACTTATAAATCCTTTTTATCTTTTCAATGCGCTTACGATCCAAGCTGTTTTGCCTTTCAATCACCAAATCACGCAATCACCAAATCACCATTTTCATCACCCCGTCACCGCCCCACCAATGCCGTGTATAATCAGTCGTTGAAAGATAAACGCCAGGAACAGCGGCAGGAGGATGACCAGCACCCCGCCGGCGGCAATCAGCGTAAACGGCACCTGAAGCTCCTGAGCAAAATCAGAGGCCAGAACCGTTACGGGTTTGGACGCTATCGTGGTCGTAAAGAGCAGTGCAAACAGGAATTCGCCCCAGGAGGCGATGAACGAGAAGATGCCTACGGCGACCAGACCGGGCGTCGTTACAGGTAAAAATACGCGAAGCAGAGCCCCTAACGGCGTACAGCCGTCTACGCGGGCTGCGCGCTCGAGGTCCAGTGGCACGGTTTGGAAATATCCTTTTAATATCCAGATGGTAAAAGGCAGTGTGAAGGTCGTATGGGCCAGGATCACCGCGAGATGCGTATCCAGCAAACCGAAGCTGCGCATAAGCAGATACATCGGGATCATAATCGCCACGCCGGGGATACTACGCGAGCCAAGATAGAAGAGCAGAAGCAGCATGCTTCCCTTAAACGGAATACGCGCGAGCGCATAGGCCGCCAGAGAACCGAAAATCAAATTGAGCATCATAACCGCCGTACCGATGATCAGGCTGTTACCGATAGCCCGAGGAAACTGACGCGCGATCGCGGCCCCGATATCCGCCTGACGGCTATCCACCTTGAAATACAGGCTATAGTTGGCTGTCGTCGGCTCCTTCGGCACCCAGTGCCCCTGACTCGCCTCCCGTTCCGGCATAAAACTGACCGCCACCACCCAGACAAACGGCAGCACCAGATATACCGTAGCCAGCAAAGCACAAAAATAAATAGCGATGCGATGGGATAAGATTTTCACTGTACAACCTCTCTGTTTCTAACTACGGGGAACACGGAAAATCCTACTGTTCGTGATGGCTTTTCAATCACCCATTCACCAAAAAATACGGCGCGCGAAATCCATCAACACTTCCCCTCACCCCTGCACCATCCCCCGCCGATACAACAGTCGGATATACAGAATCGCCATCGACATGGTGATCAGCGTGATCAAATAGGAATATGCATTGGCGCCACCGAAGTTAAGGCGGGCGAACGCTTCTTTATACGTCTGCCAGGCGATTACATAGGTGGCATCCCCCGGTCCGCCACCTGTTAGGGCATAGATCAGATCGAAGGCCCGGAAGCCGTTCATGGTTTCGAAAATGGCGACGACGAGGATCGCATGATAAAGCCAGGGAAGCGTGATGAACCTGAACCGGCGCCACGATGAGGCGCCGTCCACGCGGGCCGCCCGAAATTGTTCCGAAGGGATCGCCTGTAACGCAGCCAGGAAAATAATACAGGCAAACGGCACACTGCGCCAGACATGGGCGGCAATCGCGGCATTCAAAGCCAAAAACGGAGAGGCCATACCGAGGTACTCAATCTCCGCGCCGGTCAGTGTGTTAAACAGCCGAACCGTCTCCCCCATCATCGTGTTAAACGCGCCGTAATCCCCGAGGAGGCCGACCCACATGAGTCCATTGACTACCCCAGGTATCGCCCAGGGTATCAGCAATAATGCCCGGACTATTCCACGTCCGGTAAACGGTTCATGAAGCAGTAAAGCAATCGCCAGAGCAATGATAAGGACCAGAAGAACAGCCAGGATAGTAAAATAAAGTGAGACAAAAAGTGAATGCCAGAATTCATTGCTGTTCAATATGATCCAGTAGTTCTCCAATCCGGAAAATGCAATCTGATCCGGTCGTCTCAGATTGTACCGGTGCAGGCTGATCCAGAACGAGAGGCCGATGGGGTAGGTGATCAGCGTCAGGAGTAGGATGATCGCCGGCATGTTTAATAATAAAGGAAAAGTGATCGGTGCTTTGTACTTTGTGCTTTGTACTTTGTTTACGAGATTTACAGGCATATGACTACCCCCACTCGCTTTTAAGTTTCCTGCATCGTTGCGCGATACGCGCCAGGCCGTCCCGGGGGGACTGTTCTTTCAGTAAGATTTTCTGAATCTCCGGCTGGTAGTAAATATTGAAATCGGGGAACCAGGGGGCTTTGATGTTTTCTCTGGTGCGGACGTATTTCGACTGCGCTCTGATGAGATCGATATCGCCCCATTGATCTGTCTGGGCGATAATCTCCGGGTGATTCAACAGAGACTGGTAGGCGAAACCCAGTCCTCGCAGCCGAAACCAGCGCAGCGACGTATAGTATTCTCCAGCCGTATCTTTAGCCCCGAGAAATTTCATCAGGTGCCAAGCTTCCTGCATCTTATCCTCCCGACAACTTGAGGTCAGGCAATACATTCGCGTCCAGCCCAACGTACCGGATTGATCTGGCGCCATACTCGGTATCGATGTCATTTTGAGGATTTTGACATGCTGCGCCTGAGAATCCATCCGTTGTAGCTCCGCTTCAGCCACGGCGGAGTTGGTCCGGTTGTTTACCCATTCCAGATCATACTTATTGATAATCCCGAATGCCTGCCGACCTGCGGCGATATTCTCGCGGATGAGCCCCATCGTCAGCGAACTGGGTGATATGATCCGGTGTTTGTGCATGCCGTCTACGATCCATTGAAGGATACGCTCGGACCTTCGGTCCTCATCATCAGGGAAGATGGGATTGAGCTTGTCATCAAACAGGTGCACTTCACTGGCGTAGTTCAGTGTCCACCAGTCGCTGAAGCCGAGGACGCTCTGCCTGAAATTCAGCATAATGGGATAGTTGATGGACTGTCCATCCGGCGTTCGGATGCGTGCCTCTTTTATTTTGATGGCCTGCTCCGTTAACTCATCCAATGTCCGTGCAGACTGATTGAACCCGGCCGCTTCCAGCATGCGTTCATTATAAACCCAGATATTGAAATCCGTGTAATATGGCAAACCGTATCGGCGGCCGTTATAGATCATGGCTTCCAGATTATAGTTAAAAAGATCGTCCGTGGTATCTTTCATATCAGGGTCATCCGCCAGTAAATCGTCACAGGGGCGTAGCCAGCCGGCTTCCACCCATTCTGCAAAATCATCATCCCGTACATAACAGCATTCTATCGGCGTTTCGCCTATAAACATGGCGATCATCTTATCATGATAGTTACCAGATATGGCATTGTAGTCTACGCTGAGACCGGTCTGCTGCTCGAAATAATCCAGATTCTCACGCACCAGAGCCGGCTCATACGCCCATCCTTTAAACAGGATCCCCGGCGAAGGAGGTGGTTGACATCCGGCCACAAATCCGATACCGGCAGCCGTGGATGTCTTCAAAAAGGTGCGACGTGTCATCCTTCCGGTCATGCTTTGATCGCCCCCGTCGTAATGCCGCTGATGAAATGCCGCTGGAACAGGATGAAGACTACAATGAGCGGTAAGGTAGCGAGCAGACCGCCGGCCATCAGCATACCGAATGGGGTTCGTGTTTCGCCCTGCATCAGATAGATCAGAATCGGCAGCGTCTGCATCGCTTCGGTCCGTAACATCAGAAAGGCCCACATCAGATTGTTCCAGGCGCTGATCATCAGCATAATACCCAGTGCCGCCAGCGCCGGCTTGGCGATGGGTAACACCACGCGCCAGTAGATCCCGAATTCACTGCATCCGTCGATACGGGCGGCATGCATGAGATCATCCGGCACATGCGCCCGGATATATTGCCGCATCCAGAAAATACCGAACGCGCTGGCCGCGCCCGGAATAATCAACGACCAGTAGGTATTGACCAGGCCCATCTTCATCATGATCACGAACACCGGAATCAGGGTGACGGCCACGGGAATCATCATCGTGCCCAGTACGAAGACAAACAGAGGACGGTTGCCCGGCGCAAGGGGGAATTTGGCAAAGGCGTATCCTGCCAGAGAGCAGAGAAAAAGCGCCAGAATACAATGCCCGCCTGCGGTCACAACAGAATTGATAAACGCCCTGAAAATACGGGTCTCCCGCCATATATCGGTAAAATTATCCCAGACGGGCGGAAACGGCAGCCAGACCGGCGGCGTCGCAAAGATCTGTGGTTGCGTTTTAAACGCCGAGATCGCCAGCCAGTAGAAGGGGAAAAGGAAGATGGCCGAGAGCAGGGACAAGAGAATGTATAGACCTATACGATGAGGGGACATTGGTCAGTTGGTGGGTTGGTGAGTTGTTTCAATCACCCTTATTGGTTCTCAGGATACCTAAGGATAATAGAAATACGACGACCGCGATGGTATAGGCTACGGCGGAGGCGTAGCCGAAACGGAAGTCTACAAAGGAGGTGTTGAAAAGATACAGACCGAAATTCAGCGAGGAGATACCCGGTTCACCCCGGGTCAGAACGAACACCTCGTCGAACATGTAGACGGTGCCGATCAGCGAGGTAATTCCACAGAATAAAAACGTGGGACGCATCAAAGGCAGGGTGATATGCCATAGTTGATGAAATATACCGGCCCCGTCGACTGTGGCGGCTTCATAGTATTCTTTTGATATTCCCTGTAAACCGGCCAGCATCAGAATCATATTATAACCGGTCCAGCGCCACAGGACCAGAATCGATACCGACACCTTGGACCACGCTTCACTGTCCAGCCAGGGAATCGGTTCGATAGGCAGCCATGGGATCCATACGCCGATCCAGATAAGAACCTGGTTCAGCACACCGGTTTCCAGACCGTACAACAGAGTAAAGACAATAGCGACCACGACCATCGGCGTGATACTCGGCAGAAAGAAAGCGGCCCGAAATAACGCCCGGAATCGCAGCAGCGGTGTATTCAACCAGACGGCAAAAAGAAACGCAAAAATCAACATCGGGGGGACGTACAATAATCCGATAACCAGCGTGTTCCAGAGAGCGGTTAACAGCACCTCGTCTTCCAGCATGGCGGTAAAGTTCGCCATACCAACCCAGATCCACGGCGTCAGTCCATCCCATTTGACAAAGCTCAGATAAAACGAAAACAGCAGCGGATAGAGACCGAACACGCCAAACAGGATAAAGAACGGCGAGATGAAGTAGTAGAAATGACGATAGGTTCGGATTTCAGGCCACATGAATCTTACCTTACCCTCGAGGGGGATTCCTCGATTATGAAACCCGATATAGCCCGCCCTGTTCGGCTGGCCAGTTTACGTTCGAAGTTTTCCAGGAAGGTGTCTATATCCATGCCGGTCGTCGCCCACTGGCTGAGGGCTTGCCCCAGGTACCTTTCAGCCGGCATCCAGTCGCGGGTGCGGTTGAGGACCGGAATGCGCGTCAGATCTGTGGAGAAAAGTCGGCGTACCATCTGATCACCATAAAAAGGATCAGGCTCATTAAAAAAAGGATCGGTCTGAGCCGGCAAATAGGCAGGATACAGATCGTAATTCCGGTATTGCGCGATCTGCCCTTCAATGGTACATAGTGCGTATTCGAGGAATACCCACGCCGCCTCTTTCTGCGTACTCTGTTTCGGGATAATCAGGACCGATCCACCCAGATTACTGTTTCTCAGACCACCGGATGTAATGGCCGGCAGACGGAATACGCCCCAGTTGGAGGCCTGTCCGGCAAAATCCTGGACCGTATCTTTAATCGTGCCCCCGAACCAGACGGCCGTCGCGTAGGTCGCGATGGTATCGTTTTTCAAACCGGCCATATATTCAAGGGTCCCCGGTCTGGCGCCGTAGCAAATGCCGGAGTCCAGAAGCCGTTTAATCAAAGACAGAACTTCCCGCGCCTCGGACGAGTTGATGACGATACGTCCCGTGTCATCAAATATTTGCGCCCCGTTCTGCTGCATCAGAATTTCAAACATTCCCTGCATACGCCCAGTCGACAGAGCCAGCATACGGGTATGCCCACCGGACTGCTCCAGAATATGTTGGCCGGCTTCGATAAAATCGTCCCAGGTCTCGATCTGATTTGGATCAATGCCGTACAGGTTGAAGATATCTCTTTTGTAGAAGACGGCGCAGGGCCCCATGTCCCAGGGGATCGCGTAGATACGGCCGTCATATTCGCAGTTGGCCCAGAAGGATTCGGGAAACGCATGTCGATATTTGGCGGCGACCTCCGTCAGATCCGCCAGTTGTCCGGTCGCCGCATATCGGGGTGCTTCTCGAATTTCTATCTGCGAAATATCCGGCGCGCCTACACCGGCGGAGAGGGAAAGAAAGAACCGGGCCGGCATGTTGGCGCCGGTCATGTTCACGTTAACGGATATGTTGGGATAATTGGTATTGAAAGCGGGTACGAGGGCGCCCAGACTTTTGGCCGCGATGTCCCAGCTCCATACTTCTATCGTGCCGGTGTGTTGCGCCGGATTCTCTAATGTCTGCGCCTTTAGCGGACGATCATATCGCTGTGGCGGTTCCATAAGATAATCCATGCCTACGACAGCGATGTACAGAACGAACAGGCCCAAACCTGTGATAGTGACAACCAGCGGCACGCGATTCACAAATGATCTATCCTTGATTATATGTTGATGGTTCGCATGATGACTTCACCGGGTGAGAGCGTTATTTTATCCAACTGGTCATCATGCCACACATGGACGGTTGCATCATCGGTATTATGCATGGCTACCTGCCCCGTCGATACAGCGGTTACTTCCACCTCTCCTTCGACACGCAACCGGCAGATGGCAGGATGTAAAGCCACACCGGAGGAGGTGAGGTCCGAATGGTAGGTCACGGATTCGGCTGTTATGGTCGTGGCCCCGGCAAAAATTGGTACGAAATCGAATGCAGATCGGGAGGCCTGCAACGTGTTGTGACCGTCAAAATCCGCCAATGCCAGATAATTTTCCGTGATCATACCGAAGGCGTCACCCTCTGATTTCAGTTCGATGAAGGTCATTGTTTCCGTTTTCTGATGCGTTTGATCTGGGGCCAGGAGAGTGGCAAGCGCTGCGATCGTCTGTCCTTTGCTCACCCCTTGATCTTCCACCATATGACTCAACGTCATATCATCCGCCACGGCCCACCAGGTCTCGAAATAGTGTCGATTATGATACATGGTAGAGCCTGTCCCTTTGAATACGATGCCCAGCCGGTCATCCACATTTATCCAGGCGGGGTGATCATAAGTCCGGATAACCTCTTCATCCGGATTTGTCGTAACATAGCCGACGAATACGTCTGAGCCGTCAGGAGTAAACAGCGTTCTGGTGCCGTTGCAGTTGCCCGGCATGTCGCTGAACGTCTCGTTAATAATGCGCAGGAATCCTTGATCGATGCGCTCGACGGTAATATCCTTTCGTGCGGTCAACCTCTCTATGCACAACGACGTCCCATCGGGCAACCCGGCGAACAGCACCTGCTGACGGACCGTCCCCTGTGCCCGGTTCATATCCATAGCCACTGCAAATCCCTCGTCTTTTTCATCTATTCTTAAAGAAAGGAGGTCCTGGTTGTCCGGCCGATCTTTGACCGTAATATGTGCCAGGAAGGAATGAGAGGCGGGTGCAATGGTATAGATACCGTCCCGGGTCAATGGCAAGGCCATGATGCAATTACGCCAGGCGAACGACGTCTGGCCGATCTTATGTCGCTGAAATATGAAACCGGAATGGGGATAGGTTTTTACCCCTCGCATGCGTTCTTCAAACGCGGCTTCAGGTGTCGGCGGAGGCCCGTCTCCATAAAGCCGATGCAATAAATAGGTATAGCCCGGTAAGGCAATAAAAGATTCCCGAAAAATGAGCGGGTCCTGAATATCATGGCACAGGTCACTGATACGTTTATCGTACATCCGTCCGTGGTTGCCTTCCTGCTGTTGCGTCAGCATGGTCAGGGCCTGTCGTTCCAGATAGGCGGCATCAGGATCTTTCAGCAGTAAGGCCGCCGCCGCATGGATGCCCGTGCCCGGATCAGGGGAAAGGTAGGGCCAATCCATACCCTGCACAGGATGGCATGATCCCGTTCGATCGGTCATGCGTTTAAGCTGGTCGTAGATGCGCTGTCGATTAAAAAATGCGGGCTCAGGGATCTGACGGTCGTGGATACCATACACCAGGCCGATTTTACCCAGAAACATGATCGCAGAAGCAGTATAGCTGGGGTGAATCATGCCATGATTTTCCACCATGTAATCCGGTAAGGTAGTCATGGTTTTACCGGCCCACCGGGCTACAGTGCGCTCATCATCAAACCATTGCTGATTTTTAGCATCCTGGGGCGTGGCGGCTGTTGAGAACATCAATTGCCGGGCCGTACGCGCCCAGATATCTACCTGCGGGGCGTCAGACAGCATACATTCCACCGATGCCAGACCCGCGGCCGTCCAGGCGTTTTCCTCCATCTGGGTGTCAAAATAGACGCCGCTTTTAGGCGTCATCTCTCCGAAACGATGTCCATAATCCGCATAAATGGCGGCCAGCATCGCCCAGGTCTCATCGTCTACAAGGTCACCGATCAACAGGGCGGTCACGGCCATGCGAACGATCGTGGTGCTGCACTGACTCTCTGGAAAAAACCCTTTCCCTCGCTCTCCCCATTTTGTACCAAAAAAATCCGGACGCCCCAGAGCGGTTTTCGGCCGAAGACAATCTTCAGGACCGGTGTCATGCGTATAACACAAATACCTGAGCGCCTTCAAAGCGATCCGGCGCGTCTCATCCCGTGAGCAGCCGGTGTGCTGTTCATCGTATTCCGGTGAACTCGCCGCCAGGGCAAAGGCAAAAGCGCCTGATACCGTCTCAATGCCGTACCAGTTACAGCCCCCTAAGAAATAGCCGCAATCAGGTCGGTCCGGCCAGTCATCGTAATATGCGAGTCCGACCGGGATCCATCGTTCCAGGATATGCAGGTACCGGCGACTCACAGGCGTTTCTTCAGATGACAAGTCGATATGTCGGTGGTCGGTCAGAAATTCAGCCGACATGATCAGGCTCCGGGAATCAGGTTGTTGTCATGCTGATATAATATATTCATCAGGCCGTTGAGCGCAAGCTTGCGATCTGAGCAGGTGTCCGACAGCATACATATTCTGTATCAGACACGATGCGAGCACTTCGTGGTTTGGTGATTGAAAAGATTCACTCCCTAACTTAAGTTTATTATTGGGAAGCCCTGGCTTGACACTTCACCAGATCACAATCTCTTGTGGGAGAATCTACTTGAGGAGGATGAAAATTAATCGGATTGCAACACGCCATATACGTCCAGGTGGGTCTGGACCTGCCCCAGGTCAATGGGTTTAATGAGGAAATCTGCCGCACCCAATTCCAGGGCCTCTCGTCCGATGATATCATCGTTGACCGAAGTGAGCATGATGATACGAACATGAGACGATTTAGCGCTGATCTTCTGAAGCACTTCCAGGCCGTCCATATCTGGCATTTTAATGTCAAGCAGCATCAGATCCGGCTGAAACTCGTCGAATGTAATGATCGCTTCAGCGCCGCCGGATGTTTCTCCAACGTCATATCCTTTTTAGAGAGGAACTCCTTCAGCACCCGCCGAACCATCGCATTATCATCGCCGACTAAAACACGCTTCCTTAAGACTCCTGAAAATAATAACAGATATAAAACAGTCGTATCTCTTCAATTCGTTTCAGTTAGTGGCTTGTAAGGGGATCGTTATTACGTACTCCTCAATAATATATCACTTTCATTATAAAATACAAGTTATTAACTGATGTTACGCAAAACGCTGCGCAACATGAGAGTTCTTTGTGCTTTGTACTTTGTGCTTTGCTAAAATCGATTCAAAAGCTATGATTATCATTACAGTGGACGCTCTTAACAAAGTACATTACGCGGTCTTTACGTAACATCCGGCACTTGTTGACAATCTGTAGGTAATTTCTATATTTCTATATGTTTGGTTAGCATCAATATTTCCTAATCACTTTAAACCACAAAGCGAGGTGATACAACAGACCAACCCTCAACAGCCGGACATCGGGCCGGCGACCCTTCTCCAATCTACTTTTCCGACGAACATACGGGTCGTCAATATACCTTAATCATACGAATAAGGAGAAGAATCATGTCCACGCTGCATACCATGACTGAGTCGCAGGAACTTGATCTCCTGGTGACTTTTTTTGATTTAACCGGTTTTGCCCGCTATGCCCGGAAGCGTACCAACCGGGAAGTATTGGACGCCCTGTCCACGTATTACGAACTCATCGGTGATCATGTAGAACCCTCAGGTGGCGCCGTTATTAAATTCATAGGCGACGCCGGACTGGTCGTATATCCTGAAGAACATGTTAATCAGGGCGTATTAGCTCTGAGGGCCGCCAAAGAGGCCGGTGATGCCTGGTGGGCCCGGCAGGATGCCTCGAGCCAGTCCATTTACAAGCTGCATTTCGGTCCGGTCTGTTGCGCCCATGTGGGCACAAAGTCTAACAAACAGTTCGATGTCTTCGGTAATACGGTCAACACTGCGGCCATGCTGAAATCCCATGGTTTTGCCATGACCGCCCAGGTGTTCCGTCAACTCACTCCGGAAACGCGCAAGCTGTTCAAGAAGCATACGCCGCCTATCACCTATATACCCCTCGAAGAACCGCATAAGGATTAACAGCAGGATGGCGGGGTGGGCGGGTGGAGGAATCCGCTTCATTATTTCCTTCCCGCTTTCAATCATTCTGTTATTCAGCCACTAAATCCTAACCTGTATCGGGAGGGGTATACCATGTCTCATCCATTTATTGACGCACTCAAAAACAATGACCTTGATGCGGTCAAAGCTTTGCCCAAAACGGATTTACATAATCATTCGATCCTTGGCGCCCGAGTCGAGCGTGTCGAAGCTTGGAAAGCATGTTCGATTCCGCGGCCTCCGGATAAAATGAACGGCGTACGTGGTATGATGGATTGTGCCGGTTCGACATTGTATCCATATATTTGTTCGCAAGAAGGCTTTGAATTCACTGCGGATGCAGCCATCTATGATGCGATTGAAGATGGTGTAAGCCTGCTGGAAACCAGCGTGGATGTAAAATTCACTTTTCTATATTCAGATCGAGTACACGGGCTACACCAATTTTTATCTTCTTTACTGGATAGGTACCAGGACCGTATTACGGTGCATTTTGAGATAGGATTTTCGCGTGGAGATTCTGAAGAACGACTGGACATGGTCTATCAATGTATCGAGACGGCCTTTTTTCCGGTATCGACCTGTATGGCCATCAGACTTTGATCTGCTTAAAAATGCGCTCCAGGCTATCAAGGAAACAGGGGGAATAAAAATCCGTACTTTTGAGAAAGACGACCAGGTCTATATCCAAATCAGCGATATGGGCGTGGGCATTCCTCCGGCGCAATTGGAGGGCCTTTTTGAATATGATTTTCACGCCACGCAGGACCGGATGAAGATGGGATTCGGATTGTCCACTGACTTCAGGATTATCCAGGATCATAAAGGGGAGATCCGGATCAAGAGCGAAGTGGAAAAGGGCACGGAGGTGACGATCCGCCTTCCAAAGAGGGAGCAGGGATGAGAGGTTATTTAACTTTGAAGCGGAACAACAGGAACGGCGCCGGGAAGGAAACCTTAGGATGATCGAGATCACGTTGCAGGTAGTGAAGAGGTACGCATGCGCTCAACCAACCTGACCCTCACCACGCCGCAGGCCGAGGCCGTGCTGTCCCGATGGCTGGGCAGCGGCGTCCGATGCAGCCGGATCGAGCCGCTTCAGGGTGGCATGATCAATACGGCGCTGCGGCTGACGTTCGACCAGACCCCGTTTACGGCCGTCATCAAGCTGAATATGGACCAGGACAGCCCTGTGTTGCAGAGCGAGCGTTTGCGGCTCGATTATTTGAAGGCACATACGCAGCTTCCCATTCCTCGTGTATACCAGTACGCCGCCGCCGGTCCATCGCTTCCATACAGCTATCTCCTTCTGGAAACGATCCCCGGCGTCAACATGATACAGGCATCTCTGTCGCCTGAGGATCAGGCAACCATCGGCCGGGAACTGGCCGACGTGCTGATTGATCTACATGGCCATACCCGGACGACATTCGGACGTATTCATGAGCCTGGCATCCCGTCCTGGGCGGATGTTTTCGTGCCGGAACTGACGGCCATGCGAAGGCATGTAGAGGATAAATTATCGGATGCCGTACTTAATGATATCGACGCGTCGTTAAAGGCCGCGGGTGATATACTCAAAGATCAGGGGACACCCACGCTCACCCACGGCGACATCTGGGCGGGGAATGTCATGGTGGACCGGCGAGGGGACGAATGGCATCTCACCGGTCTGGTGGACCCCAGCGGTGCAAAGTTTACGGATGTGGAATTCGAACTGGCGTATCTTCAGGTGTTCAATACCGTTGGATCACCCTTTTTTGACAGGTATACAGCCCGCTTTCCGTTCCGGCCGGGCTACGAACTCAGACGGTTGTTCTACTGGCTGAATACCTACATGATCCATGTCTGGCTGTTTGAAGACCGGGACTATGGGGACCGTACGGCAGAGGTGACGGCGTCTATTCTCTTGTACACCCGGTAGGTATATTCCGTTTTATTCATTTCGGAGTGCATCCACAGGATTGGCTCTGGCTATTCTGACAGCATGATAGCCGACGGTGACAAGTGCGGCGGTTAATGTCAGGATGCCACCCAAGATGAAGGGCATGAAGTCGAGGTCGATATGGTAGGTGAAGTCTTGCAGCCATCGCTGCATCGCATAATACGCGGCTGGACAGGCGGGCAGGCTCGCGAAGAATACAAGAATGATGTACTCCATGGAAAACAGGCGGACGACATGCGTGATGCCAGTGCCCAACAACTGGCGAATGCCGATTTCTTTGGTACGGCGCATCACGCCCAGCATCGTCAACCCGAAGACGGCGAGGCAGGCGATGCCGATCGCAAAAAGCGAAGCGTATGTGGCAATTCGGCTGAACCGTTGCTCCGTCCGGTAAAATCGGTCGATGTCTTCATCCAGGAAGTAATACTCGAATGGAAGATCAGGAGCAAATTCGGTCCATGTATTCTTGAGGAGTGCTGCCATCTCCGGGATATCGTCAGAACTGATTTTGACCAGCAGGCAATTGATCCGGTCAGAATTGAGCCTGATGGTCATCGGCACGATGGCGTGGTGTAACGATTGAAAATGATAATCGCTGACTACACCGATGACGGTGAACTGTTCTCCAGGGCGTGTCTGGCCAATCGGCTTATCCCATTCCTTTTCCCGGACCAGCGGCTCGTTGACCAGCGCCGATCTGGTTTCATCCTTTCCAAACGACCGGGATAAGGTTCTTCCTTGAAGCAGTTCGATTCCCAGCGTTTCCAGATACTCATACTCGACCAGGTATTCGTAGACCGAGAGATTCTTTCCGGCGCTTCCGCCATATCCGACCATGCCCGCCCCCCGGCCCGGACCGAACGATGTGGCTGAACCGCTCACCTGATGGATGTTGTCACACGGTGTCAGTGTATTGCGGAATTGATCGATCGGATTGATCCCATGCGTCCAAATTACGACCACCTGGTCCTGGTCAAAGCCGAGATCTTTTGGTTCTGATATAGGAGAGCTGCTGAAACATGACGAGCGTGCTGATGACCAGCAGGATGGACAGGCCGAACTGCAAGATTATCAGTCCACGCCCGAACAGGCAGGTTCCTCCGAACTTGAGATGCTGATTCCTAAACATAATAACTGGATGAGGCCCGGACAGTACTAGCGCAATCAGCAGCGGAAACGAGAATATCTCAAAAAAGGCCGGTTCTGTTTGTACAATCGAGTCTTCACGGAATATATTGTTCCCATAGCGTACAATGCCTTCCCACCGCGCTAACCGTACAGTGCCTGTAACGCCAGGGTACTGAACCAGGAGCGTTGGGGCCAGGGGAGCCCGGGTCCGATGCCCACACCACCGTATCACCAGAAGACGCCGTTGTGATCTGGAGTACCCGATAGATGGTTGAGGCGTTATCATGGAAGGTGTCATAGGTCCATTCATGCCGAATGAACAGAAAGTTCAGGACGCAGCATGCCAATCCCACGGACAGCCCGAAGATGTTGATCAGGCTGTATCCCTTATCCCGGATCAGATTTCGAAGAGCGATGGTCAGACAATGGTTTAGCATCACTGCTCCTTGCGAGCAAACATCGTGATAATGCCTGAGGTTTTGTGTTCTGGATGGATGATCATTTACTCACTTGCTTATGCAGCAAATGGCGTGCCCGCATGGGAAGATGAATAATTGCGTATCGTTTACCCACGCATACCACCACCAAGAGTCCGTTTGTATAACACTTGGTGTACGCTGACGGACAGTTTACAGATAGATCGCTCCAATGGAGATATCTGCCTCAAATCAGACATGCACAGTTTTTATCAGAGTATCGTACAGGCATAGATATCCCAAACCAGCCCGGGTGATTAACACTCAGGACACCGGTCCGTATCCGGGTCATGGATGGGTTTACCGCACCTGGAGCAGGGGCCGAGGGGATGTTCGTCAGGTTTGGCGCGAGCGCCGTGTTTGTACGTGATAGTCCTCCAGACGGTTTTTCCATCCGTGGCGGAATAACAGGTCCACTCGCCCTCTTTTCTGCCGTCGTAGGATTTCCCTACATGAGGCCCATAGTCTCCTTCCCACTTTTTATGTCCATTCTCAAAATAGGTGACAAACCAATTTTCATACTCGCCATTTTCAAAATGGCCTTCGCTTGAGATATTTCCGTTCTTAAAATATTGAATCCATTTACCGTCTTTTATCCCTTTTTTATACGCCCCCTCACTGCGTTTATTCCCGTTGGCGTAATAAGTTATCCAGTAGCCTTCTTTTTTACCGTTTACTGTTTTGCCTTCAGATAAGGCCATTTTAGACTCCTTTAGAGTCACATTTCTCAGCTGCAGAAAGCAGTAATCACCCACAAGCCACAGCCTACACATACGCCTTGACCACATCACGTATTTCATTCAAATGGTCCCATTCGCCGCTTGAACCTTCAAAGATGAGCGAATAAGGGCCATCGAAACGTGCATCCCGGGATAAATCCAGACAACGGTTGAAATCGGTTCGATCTATGATGCCATTCGGATATTCCGGTTTGGCATGGATGGCGTCGGCGTACGGCAGGATGGCAGTGAGATCATCGTATTTGGTTGGACCGCCGTAGTTACCGAAATCCGCACACAGCCCCACCTGTTCCTCACAGAGATCCAAGATGGCGAGCACCTGTTCCGGGCGCTTTGTCAAGGCCCGAAAATTTTCCGTGATCACCTGAACGCCGCAGTCCTGGCCATAGGCGGCCAGCATCTTGAGATTATCTGCGCTCATGCGTATCACCGGATGATCCCGCCAATCGCCGTGTGCCGTCCCTACAACGTCTGTCTGGCCGGCGATGATACGAGCGTGAGAAGCCCCGCAGCCCCCGGCGACATCGAGCCAGTCCCTGATCCAGTCCAGATCCGCGTCACGTTGCGTCATGTCTTCTGCCGTGATATCTCCCGCATCGATAAGAATGCTGAACAGCTCGACGCCGGCCTCATCCAGCGATGTCCTGAGTTCATCCAGATACGACTGATCCGTACTCGGAAAGTGAAAATGGCAGATCTCCAGTGTGTTGACGCCATGCGCAGCCATACGTGATGGAACCGCCAGCAGGCTATGGCCGCCCGGCTCATCCTGATCCGGGACCAGCCGCCCGATCCCATCGTCTGCAGGACCGAATCCAAGCCCAAAGAGCCGATGTATACTCCAGGTGGAAAGTGACAGTCGAGGCATAGAAACCTCCGTTGAAGTGGTGAGTTGGTGAGTTAGTGATTGTAAAACCAAAAATGTTTCTTTATTGGCGTCTGCTGTGTTATAGTAGATGGCCGAAGAATTGAAATAAGATTGCGCTTGCGGTTTTATGTAATGAGATAATATTAACGGAATAATTGGATGACAAGATTTATATCAAAAGACAAAACACAAGTACAACACATTAAGCACGGAGAATATGATGATCCATATTGGTTTTACCACATTAGGATGTCCCGCCTGGAACCTGGACGATATCTGTCGTAAGGGGACGAAGATGGGTTTTGAAGGGGTAGATTTCCGGGGGATGCAGGATGAAATTGATATCACAATTATGCCCGAGTTTACTACGCATCTGGCCGAGAGCAAGCGTAAGTTTGTGGAGGCCGGTCTGCAGGTCAGTGGTATCAGTACGAGTCTGAAAATTTGTGATGCGACTCAGTCAGAAGCTAACCTGGAGGAAGCGCGTCGTACCATTCCGCTGGCGCTGGAATTGGATGTGGATACGCTCCGCGTCTTCGGTGGCGGTAATACAGCGGTCCACAACAAAGAAGAGATGGCGGATATTGGACGGGATATGATGTCCGCGGTGCTGGATCTGGACGGCGCCCGAACTTTCAAATGGGTGCTTGAAACGCATGACCACTGGATCAAAGCCCTGGACAGCAAATTACTTCTGAACCGTATTCATGCTGGACAATTCGGCGTCTTATGGGATATGGGCCATACCGCCCGGGTAGGCCAGGAAACGCCTGAGGTTTCCATGGCGGCGTTGGGCGACCGGATCTATTGCCTGCATGTAAAGGACGCTATATACGATACGGCCCATCCTCAATCCATGGCGGACGGCTGGCGTTATGTGGCGCCCGGCACGGGGCAACTACCGATAGCGAAGGCTATTGCTCTCTTGCGGACCAGTGGATATGACGGCTGGCTCATATTTGAACACGAAAAACGCTGGCATGCCGAATTACTCGAACCGGAGGAGATGTTTCCAAAATTCATGGACTGGTACAGAGGGCTGTAAATTATAATTTGTCTGTACGCCGCCAGATGAAGTATGAATAAAAGGCAGGTAAAAGGGTAGCGATTAAAAAACCGAACATCGCCAGATAACGGCGGTCGGGTTTGGGAAACCAGGCGGCGATGCCGATCAGGATACCGCCGGCCATAAATGTCCACCGAGCGAATTCATGCGTTCTCTGCCAGACCACATCACTCTGTTGTGTCCAGGGCGTACGAATGCCGATCCACTCTTCTCGTTTGGTAAACGGCAGATAATATCCTATAATAATGCAGGCGAATCCAAACGAAAAGATGACCGCGCGGCGAACTTCCGTGATCCAGTCGAAGTACCTTCCCAATACAGCAAAATACATCACGCAAATAATGACGATGGTCAGGTTCAGGAGCAACCAGGCCAAATTGTCTACGTACTGATCATGTTGATTCTGTGCCTGACTGCGTCTATGCACCAGCATAATTAAAAAAAGCAGAGAGGCCAGTACGGGAGGAAATACAATCGCTTCAAACGGGCTGGCTTCGAAATCTACCTGAGCCTGTTCATTTGAATGCAGCGGCACACTCGAACGGACCTGGGGGAAAGCCCAATAACCGAACATATACATGACGATGATTAAGACCAGACTAATCCATCGATCGCGCATAATTGCCTCAAGGAACGAATGAAATCCTGACCCTATCTATCGGGTTTCATTGTTGCTATTCGTACAGAAGCCTTATAGCTCTCCCAAAAAAACCCAGACACCGTACAGAGTAAGGATGACTACAATCATAGAAAAAAACAGGCCGTTTACTGAAAGTCCATACTTCCGCCACAACAGCTCTTCCCAACGCATAGTATGAAATTTCTTCTCGAGTTTTTTGCCGGAAATGATCGACCAGATAATCCATAAAACGATAATAAAACCCAGGCAACCAAGGGTAAATATGGCTTCCGGGCCGATAGGAGCAAGCCAATGGAATCGATCCATAATACGTTGAATCAGCAAATCATCTCAAGAAATCAGGATAATTGTATAAAATAGGATAACCGCATAGTATATACACGGGAAGAACAGGTCAAGAAAAATGTTATCCGATCGTTTTTTCCCAGCCGGGCCGGACAAAAGAACCGCTTTTGCCGCCATGTTTCTCAACCAGCATAACCGAAGAGATGGTTATCGTCCGGTCGACCGCTTTACACATATCGTATATCGTCAGGGCAGCTATGGATACCGCCGTCATGGCCTCCATCTCAACACCTGTTTTGCCGGAGGCCGTAGCCGAGGCCGTTATTAATACCTTACCTTGATCCACATCCAGTTTGAGATCAACTTCTACATGGGTCAAAGATATGGGATGGCACATCGGGATTAGATCGCCGGTTCGTTTGGCGGCCATGATACCCGCAATCTTAGCCACCGTCAGCACGTCGCCTTTGGTTACCTCATGATCGGCGATCTTTCGAATGGTCCCAGGCGATGCATGCACCTCACCGTAGGTCACCGCCCGGCGCACCGTCTCTGCTTTCCCGGTCACATCAACCATGCGGGCATTGCCCTGCTCGTCAATATGCGTCAGATCCATAATAGCTCCGCTTTAATGCGCGTCTTAAGAGGATAGATAAAGGTAACGCCGCCATCAGGCCCACACCGGCCTGGACAAGGTTTCCCGGAATTTCTGTCAACGCAACAATCGATCCGAAAAGAACCGTCCCGGCCATATAGTATCCCAGGACCATCCAGATTCCTCCCACAAGGATGGCGGAACCACTCACTACCTGATCCTGCCAACCCGAAAAACGTCGATGGCCCCACCAGGCCAGACTGCCCACCAGACAGCCTTCTACACCCTTGATAATCAACGTCCAGGGCGACCATAGAAAATACCCGCTTATCGTATCCGCCAGCGCGGAACCCACACCGCCGGCCAGCCCGCCTACACGCCAACCGAACACGACCGCTATCACAAAAATCATCGAATCACCCAGGTTGATATAGCCCTGTGTAGCCGGATTGGGGATCCGAATAAACAGGGTGGCCACCACCGTCAAAGCGATCAATAATCCGGTCTGTGTTATCGTCCGAACTTTCATGAATCAGTTACACTTTCCAATGATATAACATCCAGTACACCAGTACCCCGGTAACAGACACATACCACCAGATGGGGAGCGTCCACCGCGCTATCCGGGCATGGCGGTCGAACTGATCTTTCAAAGCATATCGCAGGGTTATGATCACCATAGGAACAATAGCGGTGGCCAGAATCGTGTGGGTGATTAAGATGGAAAAATACACAACGCGCTCCCAACCTTCACCGGTAAAAGCCGTGCTGCCGTGATAGTAGTGGTAAGTAAGATAGGTGGTTAAAAACAAAGCCGATGTCGTGACCGCCCCCAGCATACACACCTTATGCGCCTTGATATTCCGCTGACGGATAAACATATAACCAACGGTCAGAAAAGTGGCGCTCGTTGCATTTAAACACGCGTTCACCGCCGGGAAATCCAATATTTCAATCATAATATATATAGCCCGAAAAATATGAATAACCACATACCGTCCACAAACTGCCAGTATAAACCTGCGGTCTTAATCGGATGAACCTGGTCTGCCACAGGTGGTTTCCGGTGATGCTGTATCATTACAATTAATAGATAGATGATACCAATCAGGACATGCAACCCGTGAAAACCGGTGATTATAAAAAACAATCCACTGAACTGATTGGCGCCGAAAGGGTTGACGGAAAGACCAAAACCCTGTTCTATCAAATGTTGCCATTCATAGCCCTGCAACCCGATGAAGGAGAGACCAGCCGCCATCGTAATCATCAGAAGTTTCGAAAGATGTTGCCGGTGTTCCTGACGCAGATACCGTGTACTCAAGAACATAGCCATACTGCTGCCAGCCAGCAGCAGGGTCATACAGAATCCAATCGACCGGCTAAGCGCCGCTGTTGCATCAGGACCGTCAGGCAGGGTAGATCGAAAAAAAGCGTACCCTGCGAACAACACGAAAAACATCATCACATCGCCCGTAAGAAACACCCACATGCCGAACCTACCTCGGTTGTCAGGTATCAGAGGAGATTTCCGACATATGTCAAAACCGGTGGCGTGATTCAGATGCCTCCCCCTCTTTTTGCCCACCTGCCCACCTGCCCACCTGCTCTGTGTTTATACACGATCCACCCGGCAATGCTGCCAAACAGTATATACGGTATGGCAACCATAAATAGAATGCTCCAATTAAACGCCCCTGCAGCCAGAGCATCAGTCGTGCCTACCGTCCCGCACATCGCACACCCCTGTGCGAGGATCTCGGGCGGCCGCCATAAATATAGCACGGCCAACCCGAAAGCCACTCCTTTTTTACCATTATGCCACATTCGTTATCATTCCTAATAAAGATACACCAGGCCATACAAAACAGGCCATAGGCCCACAACAAAATACCAGTACATACGAGACAGATCGGGATCCCTGTATACCTTTCCGCCGAAGTGGAAGATCCGCAAGACATCTGCAGACCGCCAGAGCAGGGCACCGATCACATGAAGCGCATGAAAACCGACCAGCATATAAAAGGTAAAACCATAGGGGCCTATTTCTACCGTCAGGCCGTATTGTAGAAGCCGCCCCCATTCCATGCCCTGCCCGATCAGAAAAACCATGCCCAGGGCCAATGTGATGCGCTCCCATCGAATGGCCTTCTGCCGCTGTATCATCCGAGATCCCATCGAGATCGTCCATCCGCTGCCCAGCAGAAACAGCGTATTTAACGCCGTAGTCAAGACAGGCAATCGCGGTTGACCAGGCGGGGGCCACGTCGCCACACCCATCCGAAAAACAAGAAAAGCACCAATCAATCCGGCAAAAAACATGACTTCCGCCGCAACAAAAAGCAACATGCCAAGTCGCGCATTATCGATGATACCAACAGGTCTGGTTTGAACGGACATCATATGCTGTGTTTTGTACTCGGTGCTTTGTATTTTGTAAATAAACTTTTTCAATCACCACTTAATCTTACACCTTGTCAATCGCCATCGTAACAAATTGCACAAACAGAAACAACAATGAGGCAAAGAATAATTTACGGGCGGATGCAGATGTTCTGTTGATCGTTAAATGGACCGCAAAACCAAGAAAGGCCACACCGGCCCCGAGTGCTACAAAGAAGTATAATATCCCGGTTAAACCGATGATCGTCGGTGTCAGGCTGACGGCGGTTAATGCCAGACAGTTGATCAGGATCTGTGTACTGGTCACCCGGCCATCCGGATCAACAATAGGCAGGAGTTGAAAACCGGCGCGGGCATAATCATCCCGATACATCCAGGCCAGCGCCAGGGCGTGCGGCAGTTGCCACAAAAACATGATGGTGAATAAAATACCGGATTCCAGACCAATCTCATTTCTGGCAGCAGCCCATCCGGTCACCGGCGGCAAGGCACCTGGAATAGCGCCAAATACAGTGGATAAGGTCGTACGTTGTTTGAGCGGCGTATATAGAAACAGGTAAGAGGCGGTGATCGATATGGTCACCAAACAGCTTAACACATTGACCAGAAGCGCAAGATACGCCATGCCGAAGATAGTGATTCCGACGCCGAACCATAAGGCTTGACGGGGTTGAAGCCGACCGGACGGCAAGGGCCTTTTCTGAGTCCTGTGCATCATGGCATCACGGTCCCGCTCAATGAATTGATTAAGCGCGAGCGAGCCACCGGCAGACAGACTGGTGCCGATCAAGGTATGTATGAGCAACAACCAATCAAATGGACCGATGGAGCCCAGGTAAAAACCAATACATGTGGTCAATACCACCATCATTACCAGACCCGGCTTGGTCAACGCAATAAAATCCTTCATCTCCTTATCTCCTCATGCCTCGTACGCCCACGGCGCGCCGTGGGCCCTACAATATTCCCCTGCCGATATGTCCAATTTGTTGATGGATTTCGCTACGCTCAATCGAAAGTAATGAACGCCTCTTCGAGGGATTATTATCGCGCACTCCGCTTCGCTCGCTTTGCTTTTTGTTGATTGAAATGCTTACTGCCTACTGCTTACCGCTTTCTGTTTTTATTTTTTCAATCACCCAATCACCCAATTCTTCCTGCCCACCCGCCTACCTGCCTTTATCCGGCGCTTGATTCTGAGGCAAAAAATCCGTTTCCCACTGAGGCACACTGTATTCATACGGCCCGCGGTACACAACAGGCGGTGTTGAAAAGTTGCCGTGGGGCGGCGGGGAAGTTGCCGTCCATTCGAGCGTATTCGCCTGCCAGGGGTTTTTATCGGCGCGTGGCCCTTTCCAGAGACTCCATACCACATTGACGATCAACAAAAACTGGGTGAACCCCATAATCCAGGCAAACGTGGTGATCAACTCATTAATAGGTTGCAATGGTTGAAGAAAATCATACTGCATGGGATTATACAACCGGCGCATATGTCCCCCCACACCTAAAATATGCATGGGAAAAAAAGTCCCGTTAAAGGCAAGAAAGGTCAGGACAAAATGAATTTTGCCCAGCGTCTCATTCATCATCCGGCCGAACATTTTTGGAAACCAGTAATGGATCGCGGCAAAGATACCGAATATGCTGCCTCCAAACACCACATAATGAATGTGTGCGACGATAAAGAAGGTATCGTGAATATAGATATCGACCGGTGTGGAGGTCATGTAAATACCACTCAGGCCACCGACCACAAACATGGAAACAAATGCCAGGCTATGCAGCATAGGTGTGGTAAGTTGGATGGAACCCCGGTACAATGTCCCCAGCCAGTTGAAGGTCTTGATGGCCGACGGTACCGCGATGACCATCGTGGACACCATAAACGTGGTGCCCAGCAAAGGACTCATCCCGCTTTGAAACATATGATGACCCCAGACGATCCAGCCGAGGAAGGCGATGGCCAGCATGGCGTATACCATGGCATGATAACCGAAAATCGGCTTGCGGGAAAAGACAGATAGAATGTCGGAGACGATGCCCATGGCCGGAAGGATCAGAATGTATACTTCCGGATGACCGAAGAACCAGAAGAGATGTTGCCACAAAATAGGCTCGCCGCCGCCTTCCGTTAGGAAAAAACTGGTCCCAAGCGTCCGGTCAAACAGCAACAACGTCAGGGCGGCCGTCAAAACAGGCATGGCCAGCAGCAACAAAATAGCTACGATCAATAACGACCAGATGGTGAGCGGCATACGAAAATACGTCATGCCCTCTGTTCTCATGTTGACGATCGTCGTAATATAGTTAATCGCCCCCAGGAGTGATCCGATGCCCAGAACGATCAGGCTGACGCACCATAAATCCTGACCGGCGCCAACGCCGGTATAAATCTCTTTGACACTGAGCGGGGCATAGGCTGTCCAGCCGGTTGCGGCGGCGCCGCCTTCGACAAAGAACGAAGCCAGCAGCACCACACCGGCCACTATGGTAATCCAAAAGGACAGCATGTTCAGGACCGGAAATGCCATATCATCCGTGCCGATCATGAGAGGAATGAGGAAATTTCCAAAACAACCAACCAGAATGGGCGCCACGACGAAAAAGACCATGATGGTGGCATGCATGGTCACCAGCGCATTATATAATTCGGGTCCAATCACTCCATAAGGTAAGGCTCGCGCCAACCAGGACTCCCCCTCATCCCATACGGATCCAGGGACCATACCCATGCTCGGCACCTGGGTCTCCGGATACCCAAGCTGCCAGCGGATCAACAGCGCCAGAAAACCGCCCAGAAAGAGCATTATCAAGCCGAACCATAAGAATTGTTTACCGATCATCTTATGGTCGAGCGAAAAAAGATACGTCCGAACAAATCCGTAAGACGCTGAGGGCGTATCATGGCTGGATGAGATCGTGACGGCCTCACTCATGGCGGTGCCTCACTTGTGTTCGAAGGCCAGTGCTGACTTTGCCAGGCCTCGTATTCATCCGGCGGTAAGACATGGAGCCAGCCGCGCATGATGCCATGACCAAAACCGCACAACTCAGCGCATGCAATTTCGTAGAGGCCTGGTTTGGTCGCTTGAAACCAGACCAGGATCTCCCGTCCCGGCACCATATCCTGCTTCACGCGCAGATGGGGTACAAAAAAACTATGTATGACATCCTCTGAGACCAGAGAAAGCCATATATCCGTATGGACAGGCACATGCAATTCGTTCTCAACCTGCACATCGTCTGCGGTCCCTAATTGTTGATCCGGACCAGGGTACAGAATGTTCCAATTGAACTGTTTACCACCAACCTGGGCTGTTATAGTGGATGAATCAGGCAGCGCCCGTTCCTTGATGGTTGCCCAGAGGGGACGGCTTAGAAAAAACAGAACAATCAAAAACATCAGGATGACCCCGGTCCATATCCATTCCAGGCGAGTGTTCCCTGTGATGTATGCAGCCTTATGGCCGGGGCGCTGTCGATAGAGGATCAGAAATGTGACGAGGGAAAGTAAAACGAGTGATAAAATACCGGTAGTAAAATAGTAAATGATGGCAAACAGCGCGTCTATATCATCACCGAATGTCGAGGCATTTTCTGGGAGCCAGTCAAGCATGGCATATCCTCATAATCATGGAGAAGCCGGTGGGATAAAGGAAAGATCCGCCGGCGTCGTTTCCGCTTCCCGGACCTCTACTTCTTGTGTTTGCTCTCCAAAGCGCTCATGCCGGTATTTAAGGGTATATATGCCTGGCGGAACATGGGCCATAGTAAACAGGCCCTGTTCATCCGTGACCGCATAGAACGGATGTTCCTGCACCACGATCCAGGCGCTCATCCAGCTGTGCACGTCACATTGGACTTTGATCATTTCGGGCAGAGAAAAAGTTTCCGTCATCTTTTTCATAAAACCAGGCTGGGCCTTATTAGTCGACAAATTGGCTTCGCTGATCGTATGGATGTTGTGGAGCATGTTATCATTATTCAGAAACGTCATCGGCGCCCCTGCGGCCACCTGCACGATATGGGGTGTAAATAAGCAGCCCTTCTGGTCCATCATGCCTGTGATTGACCTGTCCAGGGCGATAGATTTTGAAAGGTTGGTAATAGATACGACGACATTTTTAATGCCCTGCTCAGGGCCAAGAAGGATGTCTTCAGCCGTTCGTTCCTCAGCACCGCATACCTCGGCGTCCTTATTCGGCGTATAGGTCTCCACCGGAGGCGGCACGCCATCCAGCGTAACCGTTCCGCTGATCGTCCCACCGCCCTGAAGCGGTTCAACGGGTACCGGCGTCGTGACCACAAGCGTCACATCCGGCGAGCGGACCTCCGCTTTCATCTCTTCATTATTGCCGCCGCATGCGACAAAAACACCTGCAAACAATACACAACAGATCTGCTCAATCCATCGTAAATCACCAATCACCAATCGCAAATCCCTACTTCCCTTCAAACGTAAAATTAGCCGTAACCGTCCCTGTTGCCGGCACCGTCACGGTCGCCGTCTGCGTCCCCAGCTTTTCATGCCAGGATTCTATCGTATAGGTCCCGGCCGGCACATCTGTCAGCGTAAATTGGCCGGAGGCGTCCGTGACCGCATAGAACGGATGTTCCTGCACCACGATCCAGGCACTCATCCAGCTATGGGCATCACATTGCACTTTGATCTTCTCCGGCGCTGCTTTGAAGGTATGCTTGATCTTCTTCAAAAATTTTGGTTGGGCTTTATTAAACGGCGGATTCTTTTTACTCGTCGTACGCACGTTATGCAGAATTTTATCGTTGTTGAGAATCTCTAGCGTAGCGCCCCGTGGGATGAGCACCACATGCGGTTGGAAACGACAGCCCTGCTGATCCAATATGACAGAGGCCTGGGCGTTCATGCGCCCCCCATCCACATTTTTCAACGATACGACCGCATAGCCAATCCCCTTATCCGCTCCAACAACCATTTCGTCACTCACGTGGTCTCCCGTTCCGCAGACCTGTGTATCTTTAGATGGGGTATAATGGATCGGTGCAGGGATATTACCGTCGAAGAGGATACGTCCGGTGATCGTCCCGCCCATGGCGCCCCGGGGCATCCAGAGAACAAAAAAAGTAAGCATCAGAATCATCTTCCGCATGGGGTCAATCTCCCTGTTAAGGCTTGCACACGGCGTATACGTTGTTGGCGTAGCCTAAACCGACATATTCATCGTCATCAACACCAGGCCAAGTAAAATGGCCACCATAAACAACACGCCGGCCACAATGCCCGATGCCTTGGATTTAAGACCGATTCGACCGTCATCCAGAACGCGGGGATCCAGCAGTTTTACAGCCTGATGGACGATCAGACCCACAACGATAAACATTTTGATCCCGAACACAGCCATATACCCTTCAGGCAATAAAGGATAATTTTCCGGCTGTGTGGAGAGTTCCCGTGCAGCCTGACCTTCCCCGATGCGCTTTATAAGATTGAACACGCCGCTCACGATGATCAGAAGAATAGCTATCCAGGATATGCGGCGAAACTGGGCAATCGCTTTTTGCATGATATCTACGCGATCTTCTGTTGCTTTACTCGACCCCATAGCCGGCGCCAGAGTCATCAAAACATAAAAAAAGCCACCCGCCCACAGAATGACGCCAAGTAAATGAAGCCATAGCCATAGTACCCGTACATCAAGCATCATGGTCAGTTCCTCCCTTTATTTTTTCATGAATCGGATGCTTAAAGTCATGCGACCCCATATAGTTTTAATATCCTGTTTGGAAGATAATTAATGCCCTCGATTTATCCCATTCATCCTCTCTAAACAGCCCGTCTTAGCTGTCCACAAGATGGCCGCGCCCATACCCTTTGTCAATCACTTTTTCGGCTGTTAATATCCTCCTACAATAAATAGATGAAAGAGGTTGACACGATGCCTGTAAGCGCTATAATACATGGCGAACACGTATCACGTTTCACCCATTGCGCATCACGCATGCTATTGTCCGCATCCATGCCCCAAATAAACAAAGACGCCCCATATCTTATCGGCATAGACATCGGAGGCACCAAACTCGCTGTCGTTGTCGCAGATCGCCATGGGCAGGTCATCCAAAAAGTGCGGCAGCCCACGGAAGCCATGCGTGGACCAGGTGCAGTGGTGCGTATGCTCTGTGAGATGAGCCGGGACGTTATGGCGCTGGCATCGGTTTCTACAGAAGAGGTGGCCGGTATCGGCGTAAGCTGCGGCGGTCCGCTGGACACGTCCACCGGCATAATTTATTCACCGCCCAACTTGGCGGATTGGGAGGCGGTTCCCCTCAAAGCATGGCTGGAGGAGGAATTGCAACTGGCCGCTTACATTGAAAATGACGCCAATGCGGGTGCCCTGGCGGAATGGTTGTTCGGCGCAGGACGCGGGTATCAAACGCTTGTCTACATGACCATGAGCACAGGCATCGGCGGTGGACTGATTCTCGATGGCCGTCTGTTTCGCGGACCGGGGGATGTCGCCGGCGAGTTAGGGCATATGACGATCGTAGCCGATGGTCCGAAGTGCGGCTGCGGAAAATACGGATGCCTGGAGGCCCTTTGTTCGGGACCGTCTATCGCAAGACGCGCCAGAGAGCTACTGCAAACGGAACCAGCATCGTTCATGCTCAAACTGACCGATGGGAATTCCGATCTTGTTACGGCGAAAACCGTCATGGACGCCGCACGCCAGGATGATCCCGCCGCATTGCGAATCGTGAACGAGACGGCCCGATACATGGCCATAGGCCTCGGGAATATCGTGAATATTCTTAATCCGCAGATCATTATCATCGGGACCATCCTGGTCAAAGCCCATGATCTGCTTCTGGCGCCTATACGGGATTACCTGCGCAGAGAAACCTGGGAGCGTGTGTATGATATGGTGCAGATCGTCCCCGCAGAGCTTGGAGATGCCGTAGGAGATCTGGCCGCCATTGCGGTGATCCAACAGAAGTTGGCAGGGTAAGGTTGTTAATTTTTCTAACGGAGGACACCTCATTTTGGATTGGAATGCGATCGGCAAAGAAGCCGTTCAACTGCTGAGTGAATATGTTCAGATTGATACAACCAACCCGCCCGGTAACGAGCATCGGGCTACGGCCTTCATCGGTCGCATCCTGGAAAAAGAAGGGATCCCCTGTCAGATCTTCGAATCAGCCCCTGGTCGAAGCAATCTGTATACTTGTTTAAAAGGTGACGGAACCCGCCGGCCGGTGATTCTTCTCAGTCATAGTGATGTGGTACCCGTCGACCGGACCTACTGGAGCGTCGACCCTTTTGGCGGCGTGATTAAAGACGGGTATATCTGGGGTCGTGGTACGCTGGATATGAAAAATCTGGGTATTGCAGAACTGATGGTTTTTCTGACGCTCCACCGCAGTAAGTTTCCGTTAAAGCGAGATGTCATTCTGATTAATACGGCCGATGAAGAAGCAGGCGGTATGATGGGGGCCGGATGGTTTACTGAAAATAAACCGGAGTTGGTCCGCGATGCAGAGTTCCTACTCAACGAAAGCGGGAAAGGCCGGATGGAAAACGGCCAGGCTGTTTACTCAATCGATATCACGGAAAAAACCCCGTGCTGGCTACGCCTGATCTCCAGAGGGGAACCCGGTCACGGATCACGACCGAAACCGCATTCATCCATCAACCGACTCTTATTCGCCCTGCATGCCATCCTGAACTACAACCCACCTGTCAAAGTCACTGAACCGGTGGAAACGTATTTCAAAGGGATATCGCACCTGCAAAAAGGCCGGCGACGTCAGCAATTTGCCAATATACGAGCTGCCGTTAAAGATCCTAAGTTCCTGGCAGAGCTGCATCACAGTTCCCAATATGCGGCCATCTTACGCAATACCATATCCATCACCATGCTCCAGGGCAGCCCAAAGATCAATGTTATACCTCAAACGGCAACAGCCGAGCTTGATTGCCGGCTGCTGCCCGAGGAGGACCCCGGAAAATTTGTGCAGGAACTACGTAAAGTGATCGGCGATGACGGCATTGAAATTGAGACCATTCTCTCGTTCAGCAACACCGCTTCCCCCTTTGATTCACCGTTTGTCGATGCGGTAAGGCAGGTCGTTTCTACCTACCACTCTCCCGTGGAGGTTATACCCAATATTCTGTCCGGATTTACGGACAGCCATTTTTTTCGGGAGTTAGGGGTACAATGTTATGGATTTATGCCTTTCTTATTGCCGGATGATGAGTTAAGGGGTATTCACGGCAATGACGAGCGTATTTCCGTTGAAAATATGATTCGCGGTCCCAAAATGCTATTTGAAATCATGGAGATATTATGCGGATGATCGAGTGTGCTGTGGTGTGCTGATTTTTCGCATCACGCGTCACTCATCACTTATCACTTTTTCAGGAGGGATCAATGCAGGCTATTCGAGTACGTGAATTTGGTGAACCTGATGTGATGAAGGTAGAAGAGGCACCGGATTTACAGGCTGGAGATGATCAGGTCGTGGTCCAGATTCAAGCAAACGGCGTTAACCCGGTCGATACATATATCCGTTCCGGCACCTATGCCGTAAAACCGGACCTGCCCTATACGCCGGGATCGGACGCCGCCGGAACTGTGTCTTCTATCGGTAGCGGCATCCATCATGTGCAGGTCGGTGATCGGGTCTATATAGCCGGTAGCCTCACCGGCTCCTATGCGTCGCAGGCGTTGTGTACCGCAGCCCAGGTCCATCCGCTTCCCGACAATATTTCATTTGCCCAGGGCGCGGGGGTGTATGTGCCTTTCGCTACCGCCTATCGCGGCTTATTTCAAAGGGCGAAAGGTGTAGCAGGTGAAACGGTGCTCGTTCACGGCGCCAGTGGTGGGGTAGGTACGGCTGCCGTACAACTGGCACGGGCGGCTGGTTTGACGGTGATAGGCACCGCCGGCTCCGAACGGGGCAAAACCCTCGTAGCCGAACAGGGCGCCCATCATGTGGTCAGCCATCACGATGCCGATTCCGCGCAGCAGATCATGGATATCACCAACGGCAAGGGCGTGAACGTGATTCTTGAGATGCTGGCCGATGTAAATCTGGACAAAGACCTCCGGATGCTGGCGCATGGTGGTCGGGTCGTCGTTATAGGTAACCGGGGCACCATCGAGATTAACCCCAGAGATGCCATGGCCCGGGATGCGGCTATCCTCGGCATGGTCCTGTTGCTGGCACCACCCGAAGACATCGCCGGTATCCATGCCGGCCTGCGTGCCGGGCTGGAAAATGGGTCCCTGAATCCCGTTGTCGGTCGGGAATTCCCTCTGTCTGATGCCCCCCGTGCTCACGTCGCCGTCATGGAACCCGGCGCCTACGGCAAAATTGTACTGAGACCGTAAAAATAAAGGAGTATGCCATCGCTAATCCTCTCGTTGAACTCGGCCAATATGGCCAGAGCCCCTGGCTGGATAACATCAGCCGTGGCTTGATTGCATCCGGCCAGTTACGGGCTTTAATCGATGATGACGGCTTGAAAGGCGTCACATCCAACCCGGCTATTTTTGAGAAATCGATCACAGGCAGCACGGATTATGATCCTGCCATTGAACAGTTGGCTGCACAAAATAAAACGGCCATGGATATTTATGAATCCCTGGTTATGGAAGATATTCAAAGTGCAGCCGATGTCCTGAGGTCTGTCTACGAAGCGACGAACGGACGCGACGGATTCGTCAGTCTGGAAGTATCCCCCTACCTGGCCGACGATACGGAGGGGACTATTGAAGAAGGTCGGCGACTATGGCAAGCAGTAGACCGTAATAATGTGATGATCAAAGTACCGGCGACCGAGGCCGGTATTCCTGCCGTTCGACAGCTCATCAGTGAAGGACTTAATATAAACGTCACCCTGATGTTTTCCCTTGCCGTATATGAAACGGTCGCGGAAACCTATATTGCCGGGCTGGAAGAACGGGCGGCGCAGGGCTTTGACCTGAGCGGCATTAACAGCGTCGCCAGCTTTTTCATAAGCCGGATCGATACCCTGGTCGATGACTTGCTGGAAAAGCGGGTCGGAGAAGCCGTCAGTGATCTGGAGCAGGAAAAAATTCGTGATCTGTTCGGGCAGGTTGCTATCGCCAACGGAACCGTCACCTACCAGAGATACAAAGAACTGTTCACCTCGGCCCGATGGCAGAAGTTGGCGGATAAGGGCGCCAAAACGCAACGCGTCCTATGGGCCAGCACAAGCACCAAAAATCCTGCCTATCGGGATGTGCTGTACGTCGAAGAGTTGATCGGCCCGGATACCATCAACACCTTGCCGGATGCGACGCTGGACGCCTTTCGCGATCACGGTCGGCTTTCATCGACCCTGGAGGACGGCCTAACCGAAGCCCGGGCGATCATGCATACGGTAGCTGAAATCGGTGTCTCCATGGATGAAGTGGCCGATCAGTTAGTGAAAGAAGGTGTTAAGAAGTTCGTTGACCCGTTTGAAGATCTTATTAACGCCATTGAACAGAAACGATTGCAGCCTGCGGAATAGAAGACCGGCAGGTGGGCAAGTGGGCAATTCCCTACTGTATTTCTGCCCACCTGCCCACCTGCCCACCTGCCTATGAAAACTTTCTCTCTCAATACCTACGAATCCGCCGTTTCCGGCGCCTTGAAGACGGCGCAGGATCAAAACCTGGTCCAGCGTATATGGAACAGGGATGCCGATCTATGGACCGGGCAGGACGAAGGCCAATGGATCGACTGGTTAGATATAGTCGATCAACAGGTGTCGCAGGCCGATCTTTTTCCTTCTATAGCAGAGGAGATTCGGCAAACCGATTTGACCCACGTACTCATACTGGGTATGGGCGGCAGCAGCCTCTGTCCCGAAGTCATGCGGATGACTTTTGGTGTACAACCGGGTTTTCCTGAATTGCATGTGCTCGACTCGACAGTACCTGCTCAAGTCACGGCCTTCGAGCAGGCGGTCAATCTCGAAAAAACACTCTGTATCGTCGCCAGCAAATCCGGCACCACCACAGAACCCAATACCTTCCGGGATTATTTCTACGACAAACTCTGCCGTATTGTGGGGACAGATCGGGCGGGGCAACATTTTATCGCCATCACCGATCCGGATTCTCAGTTGGAGCAGGATGCCCGATCTAAAGGGTTCAGGCATATTTTTCATGGCGTATCTGAAATCGGAGGCCGGTATTCCGCACTGTCTCATTTCGGCCTGATACCGGCTGCCGTCATGGGCGTGGATGTTCCCGCTCTTCTGGATCGTGCTAAGGATATGGTCCGGCAGTGCAGTCCTTCATCTCCCGACGACGAAAATCCCGGCCTGAATCTGGGCATCGTTTTAGGGACGTTAGCTCAGGCCGGTCGTGACAAGGTGACCATCATCACCTCCCCGGCTGTCTGGGATCTGGGCGCCTGGATGGAACAACTGATTGCGGAAAGTACCGGCAAGGAAGGCGCCGGACTGATTCCCATAGACAATGAACCCCCCGGCCAAAGAGGTGTGTATGGAATGGATCGGGTGTTTGTCTACATCAATCTGATATCAGATACCGATCCTGCTCAGGATCATTTTATCGATAGCATGGAAGAGGACGGCCATCCCGTGATCCGGTTGACGATGAATGATTCTCTGGATATCGGGGCCGAGTTTATCCGGTGGGAATTTGCTACGGCGGTGGCAGGGGCTGTCCTGGGTATTCATCCATTCAATCAACCGAATGTGCAGGAAAGCAAAGAATACACGAAAGATTTGACGGATGCCTACGAACAGTCCGGCCGTTTGCCCCCGGAAACACCCGTTCTGGAATCCGCCGGCATAAAACTATATACGGACGCCGACAACGCCAAATTCCTGTCGGCTCTGGCAGCCCAATCAGGCTTTCCCGCCGGGTCGCTTGAATCCTGGATAGCCGTGCATATCAGTCGTATTCAACCGGGCGATTATGCTGCGTTCAATGCGTATGTGGAGATGAACGAGACCCATCAGACCATTTTACAGGCTATTCGCCTGTGCATTCGCGATAGAAAACAGGTCGCCACTACCTTGGGCTACGGTCCCCGATTCCTGCACTCAACCGGCCAATTACATAAGGGCGGTCCGAACACCGGCGTCTTTTTTCAGATAACCTCTGAGGATGCACAGGACGTGTCCATACCGGCTAAACGCTTCTCCTTCGGCATCCTGAAAGCCGCCCAGGCCGCCGGCGACTTCATGGCCCTCAGCAGCCGGCACCGGCGTCTGCTCCGTATCCACTTACCGGCCGACGTCCAGGCTGGTCTGGAGAGAGTGAAGCAGGTCGTGGACGTAGTGACAACAGACAAATAACTGATTGTCCCCTAAGGGCGGACAAAACACAAAGCACGTTACGCGTTCTCCGCGTAACATCATAATATACGGAGGCACGCTATGCAACTTGGAATGATCGGTCTCGGTCGCATGGGCGGCAATATGGTGCGACGGCTGATGCAGGGCGGTCATGACCTGTTTGTCTATGACCGCAGCGAGGAAGCCGTACAACAGATGGAACAGGCAGGCGCGACCGGCGCCGCGTCGTTGGCCAATCTGGTCGGAAAACTCGACACGCCGCGTGCGATCTGGGTGATGGTGCCGGCTGGCGGGCCAACCGATCAGACCGTAAATGAACTGGCTGATTTGATGGATGCCGAAGACATTATTATTGATGGCGGAAATTCCTATTTTAAAGATGATGTACGCCGTGCCGGAGCGCTTAAGAAACGCAACCTGCATTATATAGACGTCGGCACCAGCGGCGGCATATGGGGCCTCGAAAGGGGCTACTGTATGATGATCGGCGGTGCGCAGGTCGTGGTTGAACATCTTGACCCCATATTTCAAACCCTGGCACCGGGTCCCGATCCGGGCGTGACGCCCAGCTCAAAAGCGGAAAATGGATATATGTATGCCGGACCGGCCGGGGCGGGCCATTTTGTCAAGATGATCCACAACGGGATTGAATACGGCATGATGCAGGCGTTTGCAGAGGGTTTTGAGATCTTTAAAGAAGCCGCTTCGGAGAAAGTGGATGAGGCCCACCAGTACGACCTCGATCTGCATGAAATCGCCGAAGTATGGCGGCATGGCAGCGTCGTCGGTTCCTGGCTCCTGGATCTCCTCGAAATTGCCCTGCGTGATGACCAGACCCTTTCAGACTTCTCCGGTCACGTCGGCGATTCCGGCGAAGGCCGGTGGACGATTCAAACGGCCATAGAAGAAGACGTTCCGGCGCACGTCCTGACCGCTTCCCTCTATACCCGTTTCCAATCCCGGCAGGACAGTACCTATGCCGGCAAAGTGCTGTCTGCCCTGAGACATCAGTTCGGCGGGCATGTGGAGCAGAAGTAAAGGCGGAAGGGCGAAAGGCGGAAAGGACGAAAGAATGACTGAAGAAAATAAACGCATAGTCGATGTACATGCCGGATTGCGTGAGGTTAAAACGGAACAACGGGCCGGTTCATGTACGATGGTGATTTTCGGTGGTGCAGGCGATTTAACCAGGCGTAAGATTATTCCTGCGCTGTTCAACGCCATGCGCCAGGACCTGACGCCGCATGGGTTCACCGTGATCGGCACGGGGCGAGGGGATATGAGTCACGACCAGTATCGTGATCTCATGCGGGAAGCCATAAGATCGTTCGTTCCGCCCCAGCACATCGATGAACCGATGTTGCGTGAATTTCTTTCCGGGCTGTATTTTATCGGAGGCGAGTTTGATGATCCGGCGTTGTATAAGACATTAATCAACCTGATGCAACGTTGTAGTACACAACGGACCGGCTGTAATAATTGCATCTACTATCTATCCACGCCGCCCCGCATTTTTCCGGCCATTGTGAAACAGCTTGCCGCCCATGATTTGGCCCGGGTTACCGGCCCCGATCACTGGCGTCGGGTGATCATAGAAAAGCCGTTCGGCCGGGATTTAGAGTCCGCCAAGCAACTGAACCGGGTCATAGGCGATGTGTTTGAGGAGTGGCAGGTTTACCGGATTGATCATTATCTTGGCAAGGAAACCGTTCAGAATATCATGGCGTTACGATTCGCCAATGGGATCTTCGAGCCGCTCTGGAACCGTAATTTTATCGATCATGTACAGATTACATCCGCTGAGAGTATCGGCGTCGAAGGGCGGGGTGAGTATTATGAAGAATCCGGAGCGCTTCGTGATATGTTACAGAATCATCTGCTGCAGGTGCTCACCCTGATCGCCCTCGAACCGCCCAGTACCTTCGATGCCAATGCGGTGCGTGATGAGAAGTCCAAAGTCCTGCGCGCTATGCGGCCGTATCACACCGCAGAAGAGGTGGACAGCCACTTTATCCGGGCGCAGTACGCCACCGGTTCTGTGGAGAACGAGCAGGTCATCGGCTACCTCGAAGAAGACGGCGTGTCCTCCACCTCGACCACAGAAACCTATGTCGCTGGCAAATTCTTTGTCGACAACTGGCGATGGGCGGATGTGCCTTTCTATATCAGAACAGGTAAACGGTTACCCAAACGGATTAACGAGGTCGCCATCTGTTTCAAACGCACCCCGCACCTCATGTTCCGGCGTATGATGGACGACAACGTTGCGCCGAATGTGCTCACGCTGCAAATTCAGCCGAACGAGAGCATCGGCATGCGTTTCGAAGCAAAGTATCCCGGCACACAGATGGATCTGCGCTCCGTGTCGATGGACTTTCATTATCAAGAGACCTTCACCGTAGAAACCGTCGAAGCCTATCAACGACTCATCATGGACTGTCTGCGCGGAGATGCCACTCTGTTTCTACGCCGAGACGCCGTGGAAGTCGCCTGGTGGCTTGTCATGCCGATCCTGGACCAGTGGGAAGCATCGCAGGCCAAACAGATTCCCTCCTATGCCGCAGGCTCCTGGGGACCTGCCGAAGCCGATGCCCTGCTGGCCAGAGACGGTCGCCAATGGAGGCATCTCTAAGAGGTTGTCCGAGGAGTTGCTCCGTTAAAATATTTGGTTTTGAACCCACCGGAGGAAGTTTAACCATGATTCAGATTGCCCCATCCGTCCTCTCCGCAGATTTTGCGCATCTGGCAGATGACCTCAAAGCTGCCGAAGAAGCCGGCGCCGATCGGATTCATATCGATGTCATAGACGGTCATTTCGCGCCCAACATCACCATGGGTCCCTTTATTGTAGAGGCCATTAATTCAGTCACCTCACTACCGCTTGAAGTTCACCTGATGATTGAACATCCCGACCGGTATATCGATGATTTTATAAAAGCCGGTTCGGACATTCTTATCGTCCATCAGGAGAACGTGCCCCATCTGCATCGGGTCGTCCAGTATATCAAGGAGCAGCGCAACCAGGCCGGCGTCGCCCTGAATCCCGGCACACCCGCGCATACCCTCGACGATATTATGGACGATCTGGACCTGGCCCTGGTGATGTCGGTGAACCCCGGCTTTTCCGGTCAGAAGTTTATTTCCTCGACGTTGGACAAAATGCGGCAGCTACGGCAGACCATTGAAAATCGCCGTCTCGCCTGCGACCTCGAGGTGGACGGCGGCGTCAACCCGGATAATGCACAGGAGATCGTTCAGGCCGGCGGCAACATCCTGGTCGCGGCCACCGCTATCTTTAAACATCCGAACGGTATTGGCGGAGGTATTCGCTCATTACGGCAGTGTGCAGAAAATCCGACCATGCTGGTATGACAACGGGAACTTTTTCACAAGTCTCGGCATTCAGGGAATAGCGGTTTTCATTCTTTCATCCACTCATCTGTTAATCTGTCCTCCTCTTACCACTATGCCCATGACCCGGTTCCGTAAAATCAAGCTGTTTTATGTGATCATCTTCTCGACAATTTTCACTGCGTGTGGGTAAAACAGTCAACCGGATTGAACAAAGTGCTATGGATATGCTGACCGATTACGCCTGGCCGGGTAATGTCCGGGAGCTCAATAATGTCATCGCACGGGCTATTATTCTATGTCAGGAAGGGGTGTTATGTCCAGATCAATTCTGGATTGCCAGTTTACCGTCCTCCACACCCAACCGGGAGGACACCATCACCCTGGAAAGCGCAGAACGGCAACACATTCTGAACGCCCTCGAAAAACCCACTGTGTCGTAGGTGGCCTGTCCGGTTCCGCCAGACTCCTTGACATCAACCGGACCACCCTCCTGGCACGCATGAAGAAGATGGGGATACGGAGGGATAAGTGAGCCGCCCTTCAAACTACCGTCCGTTTCCATGTCCCCTTAAAGTACCGCCGCAACGTAAGCATCCCTTCAACGACCCCACCAGCAAGCCAGGCGATCCAGATACCGGTCACATCCCAACCTGCGGGATAGGCCAGGATATAAGAAAACGGCAGCAAGATGCCCCATTGACTGACAACCGTATAATACAACGGCGGTTTGGTCTCTCCGCCGCCGGCCAGGACGCCGCTGACCACAATCGATAAGGCGGAAAAAATCTGAGCAATGATGAAGAAACGCAGCATGATACCGCCCATGCCGATGACCTCCTCTACATTCGTAAAGATAGAGATGATCGGTTCGGTAAATAACCAGAGTCCCAGAGATCCCATACCCACCAGGAGCATGCATAGGCGGATAGTCTGCGCACCGTATTGCTCTGCAGCTTTTACTTCCCGGGCACCCAGTCGTTGCCCGACCAGTGCGGTGCCGGCAATTGAAAAGGCAAGTGCAGGCAGGATCGTGTACAGACGGATTTGGAACCCCATCGTCAGAGAAGCCAGCGCAACGGTAGGCTGCCGGGTTCCCGCAGCCACCCGATACAGCAAGACACGGGCGCCGTTTCTAAAAAAGCCCGAGGCACCCGAAGGAATACCGATCTGAAGCATACGCCTCAGGATACTCCAATCCGGTTTCATTCGCCAATGCCAGATCAGACGTACGCGGCTGTGTCCTCGCGTCAGGATGCTGAACCCGATCACGCAGCCCAGCGCGCGCGAAATAATCGTACCTACAGCGGCGCCCGCAACCCCCATTTCAGGAAATCCCCAAACCCCAAAGACAAACCCATAGGATGTGAAACATTTGAAAATGATGACGACGATGGATATTTTAAGCGGCGTTCTGGTATCGCCGACCCCACCGAATATGGCACTCATGACATAATGCAGGATCATAAAGACCATACCGGCAAAATACAGCCTCAGGTACGGGACCGCATGCTGCAATACTTCATCCGGCGCCCCTAAAAGGATCAGCGCTGGTCTGGTCAGGACAAAACTGATCGACCCCAGCACCAGTGCAAGGCACACGCCCATAAACAACGCCTGCTGGGCTGTTTTACCAACATCTTCATGGCGTTCGGCCCCGAAGAACTGAGCGACCAGCGTCCGCGTGCCGCTGGTAATCGACATGGCCATCACCATAAAAATAAACACAATCTGGCGACTCATACCGATGGCTGAGATCGCTGCCGGCCCCAGCTTACCGACCAGATAAATGTCGATCATACCTTCATTGGCATCGATCAGAGACGCGACCACGATCGGCCAGGCGATGGTCCATACATTGCGGAAGATTCGGGCGGGGGTAGCCTGAACTTTGGATGGAGAGCTTTCGGAGGATTCGGACATGGTTTGGTGCTAATGTACGCCGGTATACCCTATCCAGCAAGTCAAAATTTCTGCTACCTACCTATAATTCCTCTGGACAATTGGCGCTGTCGCCAATATCTTTACGCAGCCCGACAATGTATACCAGTGGCCGGGTAAAAGACGAGATATAAAAACTTAAAACCACCTTGAAACCAGGGTTTTCAATCACCAAATCACCAATTGTTTTTACGTGCCCGCCGCCCCACCAGGAATCCGCCATGCCAGCCCCAAAATTATGGGAACCATTGGGCCCGAATCTCAAAGATATCTTAGCCGCCGAAGAAGATCCGTTGCTCGCTTTGTCGGAAGCCTGTATTCCGGCCATCATATGCCGTCAGGCGTATCCGCCTGCCCAATGTCAGGGACTGATTACACGATTTATAGAATGGGGACTTATGCGCGATCCTGATGAAGAGGCCGATGAGGAAGCCCCGAAACGTATCGATATCGGGACCAGCCTGGGAAACAAAGGCCGTGATCAGGAGGCTTTCCTGGATCATGCGGCCGGTACACATAAGCTGTTTGAAACCTTGTTTGCCGGATATGACAATCCGATCGACCTGATGTACAACGTCCTGTCCTACCTGGCCGGTGACAAGCAGGTCATGGTCGCCCGGGAACCGGATGGGCGTCGGTATGGTCCGGCCATTTTCCGCGTCCACTACGGCGGCCATACCTACCGACCACACATTGATCACGTCACCCTGCGGGAAAAACGTTTTGACTATGCCGTCACCCGTTTTGAACACCAGTTCGCCGGCGTGTTCTGCTTCCAGAATGCTATCTTTGAAGGCCGAAGCACGCAGGCCATCCTGCATCGCTGTCTCTGGACCTCCGACGTCCAGGATGCCATCACCACAAACACGTTTCCCGATTACGCTCAAAATCATGAAATCGATCATTATCGCGTCGATCTGGAACAGGGCGACCTGTACTTCTTCAATACCCGTCTCATTCACGAAGTCCCCCCCGTCGAAGGCGACGCCCCTCGCATTGTCCTGGCCACTTTCATCGGCTATTCCCCTGATGACCCCGAGATTTATGTCTGGTCATAAGTAGGGGAGATTCTACTGACCTATATTGATAAAACAGGAACGGAGATTTCCTCTGTTTTTCCTTGACAATTGAATGTGGTTAACGTATTTCAATCTATCGTAGTTTCAGGCCTATTGAAAAGAACAGCAAAGTGTTTGCCCCTTGCTTGCTGCGTGGACTCTTCAATCTGTCGGTATCCACTCCTAAATCTTCCTGCATAGACGAGGTGATGTATGCGATCTTTTCAGACTATATTGATAGTGTGTGCCGTCGTATTGATGGCTAACTCATGCGCGCAGCAACAGGCGTTACCTCTGGATGGCACATGGCAACTCAGCACCATGACGGTCATAGAAGGCGATGAAACGACCCCGATCGAGGAGCCGGGTAAGGGCGTATTGATTTTTCAAGGGAGTCGATACAGTCAGGTCTGGATGCAATCCGATCGATTGTACAGCGATCCGCCGACCGATATGGAAAAAGTCCACGCATACGATGCGTTCGATGCGTCGGCAGGCACCTTCACCTACGAAAACGGCCGCTTGACCGTCAACGCTCAGATTGCCCGTGATCCCCGTGTGGTGGGGAACTCATCGACCACTATAGTGTCCATAGAAGGCGATATCATGACACGCTCGAAAGGACTTACCGGTCGAGGTGATCGGATGATCCAGTGGACATCTACCTACACGCGGGTTAAATGACTGTAGGTACGGAAGACCATCGTACCTACTGAGCGGGTAGCTTGTAGCGGGTTGCAGGTAGTTGAGAGTCTGATGAGGATGAAACTACGACCCGCCACCTGCCACCTACAACTTCGTATCCCACAACGGCTCGGGCACCTGCCGCTCTTTATTCTCAAATCGCGCCATCACAAACAGCAAATCCGACAGCCGGTTCAAATACGGCAACACCCATGTGCCGATCGGTTCTATACGCGTGAGCGTCGTCACATCCCGTTCCGCCCGGCGGCAGATGGTACGGGCCAGATGCAGATTCGCCGCACCGGGGGAGCCGCCCGGCAAAATGAAATTTTCGAGCGGTCCAACTGATTCATTTATTTCGTCGATCAATGATTCGAGCTTTTCAACATGACGGGCTTCCAACTGAGGGATCTGCCATTTCATTTTATCCTCTTCCGTAAAACACAGATCCGAACCTAAATGAAACAGTTCATTCTGGATTTCCGGTAATGTTTCCATCAGCCGCGGGGACAGGCCATACGCCACGGCCACGCCAATGGCCGAGTTGAGTTCATCCACCGTACCATAACTCGAAACCCGCGGGGACTCCTTCGGCACCCGCTGCTTACTGCCGAGAGCCGTTGTGCCATCATCCCCCGTTCGGGTATATATCTTCGTCAATCTGGGCATATATCACCTCGTTAGATGGCAAGTGGGCAACTAATACTAATTGGTGAACCGCGCAGCGCTCGCTGGAGCCCGTAGGGATCAGCAATTGCGATTGGTGATGGCATGTGTCTTGCGGACACGATGCGAGCACTCCGTGGTTGGTGATTGAAAACCTTATTATTTTCAGTCAATTATATAATTTTGTACATGGTCTTTTACTTGGACAATTGGTATTAAGATGCCGCTTACACCTGCCTACTTGCCGATTTTAAACCAACCCGCTCCGCCGGCGATGCAGCAGATACAGAAAAAACGGTCCGCCCAGCAGTGTCGTTAAAATACCGATCGGCATCTCCGCAGGCGCCATCGCCGTTCTGGCTACGATATCGGATAGGATCAGTAAAAGTCCACCAGCGAGGGCGGACATCGGGATTAAAATACGATAATCTGGTCCGACGATCAGCCGGACCAGATGAGGCACCAGCAGGCCGACAAAGCCGATAATACCACTGACGCAAACCGCTGCGGCAGCAAGACAGGAAGCGGCAACCAGCAAAATAATCTTAACCCGCTCTACACGGACACCCAGTTGAGCTGCCTGCTCATCTCCCAGCAATAAGACGTTAAGATCCCGGGCGAAGAACAGGACGACGGTCATACCCGCAACCACATAGGGGAAGAGCATATAGACATGGTCCCATCGCCGTGCAGACAGACTGCCCATCAACCAGAACAGAATACGTCGTTGATCTTCACCCCCCATGACAAGCAGGAAGGAGGTAAAAGATGTAGCCACCGAACCAATGGCAATCCCGGTCAGCAGCAGGGTGGTCGAAGCCACTCGACCGCCACGCCGTGAGAGCATATAAACCAAAAAGGTAACGATCAAGGCGCAAGCAAACGCCGCAATGGAAACGGCATTCAATCCAAAAAACCAGATGTCCAGATTCAATGCAAAGGCGGCCGTTGCCCCTAAAGCAGCACCAGCTGAAATACCGACAATATAGGGATCGGCCATCGGATTCTGGAAAAACCCCTGCATCACGCCGCCGGACGCCGCCAGGGCTGCACCGACCAGAACAGCCAGTACCGTCCGTGGTAATCTAATATCCCACACAATGGTGTCGGCGATTGTATCTGCCGGATTGAAGGACAGGGGCCAGGGTAGATGGCTGGCCAATACCTGTATGACCGATCCAGTCGGTATGGAAACCGCCCCCACCCCCATGGAGAAGATGGAAGCGCCGACCAGAAGAATAAAAGTCAACCCGAATATAAGAGATCGTTTCATAGCTGCCTATTTAATTGGTAGGGTTACGGCGCGCCGTGATCCCACCTGCCCACTTCTGTTTCGCACCCCCCGGTTTCAACACAATCTGTGGGGAACCGGAATACGGGCTCTGTATAATCGTCACGTCTGTTCCGAACACCTCTTTTATATGCGTATTGGTTAAGATCTCTTCAGGCGTTCCCTCGGCAAAAACACGCCCCTCATGGAGCATTATAAGCCGTGTGCAGTATTCTGCCGCGAGATTCAAATCATGGGACACACACAGCATCGCCAGGTGATCATGAATACATAAATAACGGAGCAAATCAAAGATTTCAACCTGATGATTCAGATCGAGAAAGGCCGTCGGTTCATCCAGTAGCAGGATAGCCGGTTGTTGCGCTAGGGCTCTGGCAATGATCACGCGTTGCTGCTCACCGCCGGAAAGCTCCTGAACAGGTCTATCTCTGAATTCAAAGCAATCTGTTCGTCGCATCGCTTCGAGAGCAATATGTATATCTTCCGGTCGCTCCCTCTGAAACCGTTTTAAATGAGGGGTACGCCCCATCAATACAATTTCAAGGGAAGAAAAGGCAAACGGGATAACCGCCTGTTGTGGAATGACGGCGACCCTCTGTGAAATATGCTTGGCCGAATAGGAGGCCAGACCCTGTCCATAGAGTTCAATACGCCCTTTATTTAGCGGAAGAATACCGGTCAGCGCCCGTATGAGCGTACTCTTCCCTGATCCGTTCGGTCCGATAACGCCCAGCATGTCTCCCTGATGCAATTGGAAGGCCACCTCTTCCAGCACAGGCCGATGGTCATAACCACAAGCGATGTGGTCTACATGAAGCGCGATATCCATGAGTCGTTTCCTATGCGGATTAACCGTTTATCCACCACCTGAAATTCGTACGCGCACGCCCTACGCCCCCGGCCTGCTCTCCATCCGCCAAAAAAAAATCCCAGCCGCTTCTCATTGCCGAGGCTGGGATACCATAAGATAGTTACATCCAGTGCTCGGCTCCTCTTCTCTCGGAGAAGCGATCGCGGATCTACAGGCAGGTCTCCTGACTAACGGATCATCCTACTCCTCAAGCCTTCCCGCCGTTCATAACGAGCAGTGGCGTTAATGAGTTTCGTCCCCGATTACAGTGGCGGGACCGCGATGGATTTACACCATCTTCCCTTTTCAGCGGATACTGCGCCGCCACCTGCAGATCTATTCGATTTTTATGTCCTTCTATTAATAACGAAGCAGGTCTACCTTGTCAAGTGCTTGTGGTCACCGCACCGTACCGTAAAAACGCGTAAGAGTTTTTGGAGACACAGACAGCGTATAGAGAAACCGCAGCAACCAGGTCAACATTAATGTGCGTACCGGACCGCGCCGTTGCCATCTCCGCGCGGAGGTCATGACGGGCGTGTCGATCCAATCGAACGCGCCTTCCCGCTTGAGCCGATCGGCGAATTCAGAGTCTTCAAAGAGGAGAATTTCCGGATATCCGCCTGCGCGTTCAAAAATATCCCGGCTGGTATAGATAGCCTGATCTCCATATGTAATGCCTAACACACGAGACCGAAAATTAGTCCCCTTTGCAATCCATCGGTAAATACGCCTTGGATCAGAAATATCAAATCGAAATCGCCCACCCGCCATCTCGCTCCCGTTCATGGAATCTGTGATGGATCGGCGCCAATGGCCAGGCAGTGTGGTATCCGCATGGAGAAACAACAACAGATCTCCCGTGGCGCTCTCCGCTCCGGCATTCATCTGAACAGCGCGACCTCGCGATGGGCTACGAATAAACCGAACACAATCATGGGCCGTTGCCAGCTCTTCCGTCCGGTCATCACTGCCTCCATCTACAACCATTATCTCGAGAGGCCCCGATATCCCTTCAAATTGCTGCAAACACTCGTTAATCACCGACTCTTCGTTCAGGGTCGGTATAATAACACTGATTTTAGGTATCATTGTTGCATCATATTGTTTTATTCGGCTGCCTTCTCAAATTGTAGCAACGTCAGGCTGGTCGGCGGAAGATCAACGGATATTCGGATCACACCAGATGATGTCTCGGCCAGGCGTTCCTGATGTATCATCTCTAAATCCGCCTGCTGCGATGAAGACCGTAAATTACTATGCTCTTCATCGATCAGAAAATGTTGATATAGAAACGTCCCTTCGAACGATCCATCATGGTTGATAGACAAATCAACACGGTGAGCAGCCGTACCGAACCGCCAGAGTAGAACAGTAATCCGCCCTGATGATCCGGATGCCAGGACCCCTATATCATCAGGGACTGATCGTACGGCGATTTGTTCCGCCTCAAGCATTCCTAACATTCGGTACATATTATAGGTAGGCGTCGGGGTATTGTCAGGCTGCCGAAATATACCGGGCCAACCAGAACCGCCGTGGAAATATAGAGTATGATTCACGCCGGCCTGCATCATTTCGTCTAATGCAGACATCGTCCACACAGCATGATAAGGCGTAATGGTATCATGACCACCTTCCATACTGAAAGCATTCCATTCGTCGATGATCACTTCGGGTACATGATTCTCGTCGAAGGTCGTCCATTGCTGAATTTGACGAACCAGATCCCCATAAGTATAAGGTCCGCTTGAGTCGGGGGAGCCGGCATATAGATGCACCGATATAAAATCCAACCGGACTTCCTGCCATTTGCACCACCAGGCCAGGGCAGTTATCCACAACCGGACACTCCCCACATAATCCTGGGGTCCTCCATCACACAGGACGCTGGGACCACCGATCATAATCGACGGATCGGCGCGTAGCGCGCCACGGGCGGCATGTTCATATAACTTTAAATATAAATAGAGCTTTTTTAACTCATGCAATGGGCGTCCTAATATCGGAATATTTATGGTCCAGGGTAAAATATGCCATACCTGCCAGAATACATTATTAGGTTCGTTCCATATAGACCAGTATTTGATACCCAGCTTGCGTTCGACATTCAGGTGGTAGACCGTGCGGTAGACGACTTCTTCCCAGGCATCGAAGTCAGTCGGGGGATACATGCCGGGATCGCCATAGACAGGGCCTCGAGGCTGATCAGCCGGCATGGAAGAAATGGCTGAGGGCGTATAGCCTACACATAGATAGGGTTCAGCCCCGAACTGGATAATACGATCCACGGCGGCGTCCAGGCCGGTCCAGTTGATGTGCATGAGCCCTGATGAATCGATGGACACTTCAGCCATATTGTAAAGATGGCACAACCTGAGCAAATCCGGCTTAATCGGCACAAATTTTTCATCGGATTCGTTGCCGGAAGGCGCCCAATTAAAATCAGCCATGTTGGGGATGGTATCCCCGATAGCCGTCGCGTCCAGATCAATACGACCGAATTCCGGCGCTCTTGGTTGAACGGGAGGAACAATAGAAAAATCGGGACGAATACGACCTCTGGGCACATATCCCGGCTCGGCAAAGGCAAACGCGTCGAGTAGACCGTAAAACGGATGCCGGTATGGTCTAAAAATAGGCGTTACTGTGGTTTGCCGGGCATGGAATTTGACTTCGAATTCATGCTCCCCGGCTTCCAATGCTACCATGTCATCCAGATACCATCCGATATATTTCCCCGCCATATCAGCCTCTCCCGTACGCGTAAACCCCAGATGGCCAACCGCACTCGGATAGGCGCCTCCGATATTTACAGGCGTTGGGTCAACGACCGGTTTGTGCCAGGCGCCTCCATCGATACGCCACCACATTTCGATATATCGGGTGAGTTGGTCGATCAGAGGGACGGTGCCCTCATTAATATAAAGGAGATGTCTGCGGGACCAGAGCACATAGGCTCCGGATTGAGGTATGGAAAATCGGAAGGTCGCTCTGAAGCGGTCCACATCGTCTACGTCAGGCGTCGAAAAGTGGAGACCGCGACCGCCACTTAAGCCGGTAGCCGGATAGATGTCCGTGAAATTTGTAGCGACCGCCTGTTCCGCTTCCACCCAGATCACCAGCGGATTGGCGGCAAGCGGCTCAGAAGAGGCTGATTGGTCAAAAGGATTGGCGAAAACGAAGGAGGCTGGAATCGAGTTGAAAAAAACAAACGATACACCTACCAGTATAACGGGAAGTTTCTTATATACTTCTGAAGAAAGGAAATCACGCCAGAATCTGATCCAATGTCCAGATAAATGCCTCATTCTCTGCCTTAGAGCCGGTAGAAACACGAATATGATTAGGAGATTCCCATGCCCCGGCCCCGGCGCGTACCATCACTTTCTTAGTCCACAGTTCCCGTACGATACGACGCGTTTCCCGACCGAAATCCGCCCATAGGAAGTTTGCATGACTTGGAAGCACCGATGCGCCTAATTTCTGTAACTCCTTACTTAGATAATCATTGCCTTCCCATACCACCTGCTGTGAACGTTGTATATGATCCGTATCATCAACAGCTGCTGCCGCCGCGTGGACAGACAGGTTATTACGTCCAAGCAGCCCCATAGAGAATGGCGCCAGCCGTTTGATAATCTTATGATGGCCTATGCCGTATCCTACGCGCATTCCTCCAAGTCCATGCGCCTTCGAAAAGGTTCTGAGGACCAGAACGTTCTCTCTCTCCTTGGCCAATTCCATAAAATCCTGATAAGCCGGGTCTCGAACGAAATGAATATATATTTCATCGACCGTAACCAGCACATGAGGCGGAACCTGATCGATAAAATCAATAACATCCTGATGTGGTAACAAAGACCCGGTAGGATTATGGGGGTTGCAGATAATAATCAGGCCGGTACGATCCGTGATCAGTTGCCGCATGGCCTCCAGATCATGATTCCCATCCGGGGTAACCGGCACCCGGCGAGCCAGCACCGGATAACCGGCCTCCCTCAATTCATCGCCGACGCGTGTTATCTGACCATAAGAAGGGAGTGCTTCTATCGTCTCGCCATGGCCCATGAAGGCTTCCAGTGCAAGAAGCTGAAGCAGTTCGGTCGTACCGACGCCCAGAATCAAACCGTGTTGATCCCCTACCGCTCTGAAATCAAATCCGGAGGGTCGCGGGATATCCAGCTTGTGGAATCGGATTAATGCTTTTTGAAGCGTCGTCGTATAATCATACCGGTTCATCCAATCCTGGTGCGCCATAACCGCTTCAATAGCTTTAGGTGATGCCCCGACAGGATTCTCATTAAACGCGAGTCGAACCAGCCCTTTTGGCACGCCGATTCCCTGGACTTGTGATGGTCGGCGTCCGGAAAGCGCATTGGCGACCGCCTCTTTAGAATGTAAACCTGCTAATAAACCGGCCCCGCCCAGAAGGGCGCCCGATAAAAAAGTTCGCCGCGATACCGGCTCATCTTCTGATGCCCATAATAACTCTTCGTAAGCTGATGTCATGATAACTCCACTTTGCTGATCGATGGTACCCGCAGGGTGACTTGCCATGTCACTTCCCTACGTTTCTACTTCCTTCAGGTGATCAAACACATCATCTGACATTCCGTTACCGCGCGATAGTCGTTCTACCCGATCTACACCGTTTAGTTTCTTGATTCGTCTGATAACCCTCTCAAGCAGTTTGAGATGCTCGACCTCAATCGTAAACTGACCATCTGCGAGACCATCTACCGTTTTCATGGCCGCAGACGTGATATTAATATTAGAATCGGTAATCGTTTTCGATATTTCACCCAACAGACCGGTGCGGTCATATCCGTATACCTTGAGGCCAACCAGAAAAGATTGATCTTTTCCTACATCCCAACTCACCGCTATTCGCCGCTCCAGATCTTCAACAATATTGGGACAGTCTTTTCTATGGATACTGACCCCGCGTCCGCGGGTAATATACCCTGTAATAGGATCACCGGGAACAGGCTGGCAGCACTGCGCAAATCGAATAAGCAAGTTGTCCAGACCGCGTACTTTGACCCCGCCGGTCGAACCGCGTACCTTTTCCACAAATTTAGTCAGGACAGATTTTCTGGGTGAGGCAATTTTTGGCACTTCTTCATCTGGCAATAATCTCTGGGCGATTTGAGCGGCAGCGTATTCCCCACGACCGATGGCAGCATATAACCGGCTTACGTCTGGTATGTTATAACCTTTGGCAATAGCTTTCAGTTCTTCTTGCATTTTCTTCTTGATCTTTAAGCGTTTCAATTCACGCTCCAACAGATCTTCACCCAGCACGATGCTTTGTTCCAGCGTCGCCTTCTTAAACCAGGCGCGTATTTTTGAGGATGCCTTGGTTGTCTTGACAATATCCAACCAGTGCGAACTCGGCGTTTGCTGTGTGGATGTCATAATGGAGACGGTATCTCCATTGTTGAGCTTGGAGCCCAGCGGTACCACACGGCCGTTAACCTTAGCGCCGCTGCAATGCAGACCGATATCTGTATGGATGGCAAATGCGAAATCCAGCGCACTGGCGCCGGTGGGCAGTTCCTGCAAGTCTCCCCTTGGTGTGAATACAAAGATGGCGTCATCATAGAGATCCATGCGGAGATACTGCATAAATTCCTGAGGATCCGCCATATCTGTCTGCCAATCAATCGCCTGGCTTAGCCAATCCCTTCGTTCCTTCGTACCGGCAGATTCGATCTGCTCTTCTTTGTATAACCAGTGGGCGGCGATACCGACTTCTGCAATGCGATCCATGCCCCGAGTACGAATCTGAATTTCAGCCATCTCTCCGTTAGAGGCGATAATAGTCGTATGCAACGATCGATACATATTCATCTTCGGCTTGGAAATATAATCCTTGAATCGGTCAAAAACCGGCGTATAAAGCGTGTGTATGATCCCAAGAACATGATAACAGTCTCTCAGGGACTCGGTTGTGATACGCAGGGCAAGCAGATCGAATATTTCTTCAAATGATTTCTCCCGACGCGCCATTTTGGTATAGATGCTGTAAAAATGCTTGGCGCGGCCTTTGACCGTAGCTTCAATACCCGCCTCTTTTAACGCCTCAATAACAGGTAGTCTTATCTCTTTTATAAGCTGATCTCGATGCTCTCGTTTTTGAGCCACCTTTTCTGTTATATCGCGATACACATCCGGTTCCAGATATTTCAAGCTCAAATCTTCCAGTGCCGATTTTATCTGAGCCATCCCGAACCGGTGAGCAAGAGGGGCATAGATATCGCGGGTTTCCAACGCAATACGGTGCTGTTTTTCCGGCTCCAGATAGGACAGTGTCCGCATATTGTGCAACCGGTCCGCCAGCTTGATCAGGATGATCCGGACATCCTTCGCCATGGACATGAGCATTTTTCGAAAGTATTCGGCCTGACGGTCTTCCCGGTTTTGAAAAGATAAACTCGTGATTTTAGTGACGCCATCCACCAATCCGGCCACATCATCACCGAATTCCCGGGCCAACTGGTTGATCGTCACTGGCTCTATATCTTCGACCACATCATGCAATAGTCCGGCCGCCACCGTCACCGCATCCAATTGCAGGCCGATCAGCGTAAGGACCACCTGCGTACAGTGCACCATATACGGTTCCCCGGACATTCGTATCTGATCTGAGTGATGAAACTCACTGAAATGATACGCCCGCTCAATCAGATCCAGGTCTATGTCCAGATCCTTATCCGACTCGATCTCCGGATGCGTTATGGCGTACTGTTCCAGTAGAGTCTGGAGCGGTACGACAGACGTTTTCGATGATGTGTTGACAGGGGCTGTTGTCGTCATGGAAATTTTACAGAATTGAGGGATGGGCGGGTGGACCATGCCCGTCGATTAGAACTGGATTATTTACAATGTGTTACCTGAAGTAGGATACATCAATAATTAACCGCTTGTCAAGCGAGATTTGTTAATGAATCTGCTTAGCATCCATGAAAGTCGATATACTATGGATAAATTTCACAAATTCAGATCGATAAGCTGGTGCAATACGATGCCCTTTTCGTATTCTGGAGAGCATGGTTCTGGTTTCATCTTGACGTCTGTCGTACGCCACAATTAAAGGGCCGGGCATGTTAAACGGAAACTCATGGACCCCCAGGTCAAGATGGAGAACAGGGATCGGATGTAAATTTGATGCTACAGCATCAGCACGGATGACCCGATCCATAGGATTGGCCATGATAAGCAGTTGATCCTTCACCGTTTCAAGCCGGCTCGTAAGCGATGGACCATGGAAAAAAATCTCCGTCATCCAGTGCCGGGGGATCTCGATCAGCTTTTCCGCCATATCCTCCGGTATGATGTCCATATAATGCCGGCTATGTAAAAACGTCATCAGTCGATTCCCTGTTTCGACATCCATGATAAAAATACTCTTGGGTTGCATCCCATCCAGCGAAGCGCAGGAGGCCAAAAGGGTAACGCGGCTTTCCGAAAAACGGCCCTCCGGGTTGGAGAGGAGTAAATTCATCGCCAGATAGCCGCCCGCAGAATATCCCAGGAAATGAACCCGGGCATCAGCACGACATCCCGGATGAGCCCCTGCCCGTATTTGATCGGTTAAATCAATCACATCATAATAAGACTGAAGTCCTCCCAGATAAAATCGTTCGGGCGCCCGGGATAATCGTGCGCTGATCTGTGCGTTGAACGGACTCGTCTTGTAGTTGTCCTTTATCACACTGCGTGTATTGGCTAACCGGCCTTGCGGTGAAAATCCCCAGTCGCCTGAACGACGGGTAATATGGAATGCCATCGGAAAAATCAAAACCGGCATATGCAACTGGAGCACCAGATTATACGCCCATGGGAACAACTTGGCGTAACTGCCTTCATTAAGCCCATGGGTGATGACCAGGATATCGCTACGGGCTTCCGCCGATGGCTCAACCGGCTCCATCATGAGATAGTTAAAAATCCGATTTTCTTCTATATCACCGTCTGTCGGCCATAGAAACCCCGACCATCGTGACGTAAACGACATCGTACGCACCCGGCACCAACCATCATCGACCGCCACCCCCTTGCTGGTATTGTACGCTTTATAAAGTTCATCCGGTTCAAATACAATTTCAGCCATTAAAACGCCTAACTCCCTTGTTTTATACCCCGTTACATCGTACACACGCGGCGTGATGTGTGCCCTAAAATCGCTTGCCACCTGCCACCTGCATACCTGCTACCCTCATCCTTAACGCATCTCGAATCTCATCGATAAACAGCTGTATGGATCGAGCCAAATATTTATCGCGCCGGTGGACCAGGAGAATCTTGCGGGAAATAGAGGTTATATCGGTGAGTTCAAGAGGGACCAGCGTACCGGCATTGATCTCATTCTGCACCGCTACAATCGGAGCAATGGTGAAACCCAACCCCCGTTCGACAAGGCGTTTAACGGCATCGATGCTGTCGATCTGAAATTGTTCCTGTGGCACAATATCAATTTCTTCGAAGATAGAGCCCACATATTTTCTCCAACCACTGCCACTTCCGAACTGGATGAACGGTTCCTGGGCGAGTTGGGCAAGTTCAACTCGGCGCGCCTTAGCGTAAGGGTGATCCGGATGAACCAGAGGGCGTATCTGGTCGTCAAAAAGAAAAATGGTCTGTAGAGTGGACGTATCGATATGAGACCCCACAATCCCCAGATCTATCTGGTCGGCCAGCACCATTTCACAAATTTCCTCACCACCCATCGTGCGCAGAACCATCTGAATATCCGGATGCGCCTGTCTGAACTCGTATAGAAAATCGGGCAGAACATAAATCGCACTGGTCCCAATAGCCGCTATCGTAACGCGTCCATGCTCCCCTCTGGCCATATCTTGCACAGCGGCTGTAGCCTCTTCCGTCAGACTAAGGATACGCATGACGTAACCGTAAAACACCTCTCCGGCATACGTCAGACGCAAATGCGGCCGTGAACGTTCGAGCAATGGTTGAGACAGTTCCTCCTCCAGCGTGCGTATCTGATGAGATACAGCCGGCTGCGTAATATATAGATCCACAGCCGCCCTGGTAAAACTTCGGTGTTCAACCACCTGTTTGAACGTAATCAACTGACTGAGTTCCATGAGATTCCTCCGGTGTCTTTCATAAATTGTGTTAATGCATATGATTATTATAATTGATTTGACTTATGTTGACAAGGGGCGTATTATTGCAGCGGTTTATTATAAGAAGTAAAAATAATCCGTTAAATTTGTTGTCATTTTAACACGAGGAAAATCGGCCCATGTCCAGCGTAGATTTAACCATACGCATTGCGGGGGAAAACGGTGAAGGGGTCTTAACCGTTGGCGATGTATTAGCAGAAGCTCTGGCTAGATTGGGATTGGATATTTATACGTTTAAAAACCTGCCGGCGGAAATCAAGGGCGGCGCATCCATGACGCAGGTCCGGGTACAGGATATCGAGGTACGCTCCCCCGGTGACGCGCTCGATATTTTGATGGTATGGAATCAGGAGAACTATAATATCCATGTCGGCGAAGTCAAACCCACCGGCGCCGTCATCTATGACCCGGGTCTATGCACCGCAGATGAAAGTCTGGATCTGATCCAGATCGGGGTGCCGCTGCACCAGATTACCAAAGAAATCATCAAAGTCATGAAGTCCAAGAATGTCTTGGCCTTCGGGGTGTTAACCTCCTGTCTGGGTATCCCGTTTGAAACAGGCAGGCAGATGGTGACCGAGAGCCGATGGGGACGCCAGAAAGAATTTCTCGAATCCAATATCAATGCGCTGAAGCATGCATATGACTATGTAGCGGAACAGGGCATTGATTTAGGCACACGGATTCCGATAGGCAAAAAAAATGGTCATCCGCGATTGATTATGACCGGTAATGACGCACTTTGTATGGGTTCGATGGCTGCCGGCTGCCGTTATTATGCCGGGTATCCTATCACCCCTGCGAGTGATATCATGGAAACGCTGGCTAAAGCGATGCCCAAAGTCGACGGCGTGTTGATGCAGACCGAAGATGAGATCGCAGCCATTACGGCGATCATAGGCGCCTCCTTTACCGGCGCCAAGGCCATGACGGCCACAGCGGGGCCCGGCCTGTCGTTAATGGTGGAAGCGCTTGGACTGGCGACAATGGAAGAAATTCCTATTGTGGTTGTCGATGTGCAACGGGGCGGGCCAAGTACCGGGATGCCGACCAAAACGGAACAATCGGATCTGAACCTGGCCATTTACGGCTGCCACGGTGATGCGCCCCGTATCGTCATTGCGCCTACCAATGCGGAAGATTGTTTCTACACCGCCGTGCAGGCGTTTAATCTGGCGGAAAAATATCAAGTGCCGGTCATCCTGTTGAGTGACCAGCATCTTTCGCAACGTACCCAGGGCATTCTGCGTCCAGACCTGAGTAAACTTGAAATCATCCAACGACGCCAGGCTCCCTCAACCAATGGCGCGTCGCCTCAAGAATTCGACCGGTATGAGATGACAGAGGACTATATTTCCCCCATGCCGCTACCCGGCAAGCACCATCAGCACTATGTAGCCACCGGACTGGAACACGATGAACATGCGCATATAGACTACTCGCCGGAGGCGCATATCCGTATGACGGAAAAACGCACCAAAAAGATTGAACCGGCCACCGAGGAGCATGACATGGTGCGCCGTTATGGTTCGGAAGAGGCCCAGTTGGGGCTTATCGCCTGGGGTTCATCAGAGGGGCCTATTCGGGAAGCGATGGAAAGAGCCGAAGCCAAAGGCTATAAAGTGGCAGCTTTGATTTTTAAACTGCTCAGCCCCTTACCCGAGAAAGCAGCGCGTGCATTCATCGAATCGATCCCGCTCGTGGCTGTCGTGGAGCTCAATGCGAGTGGTCAGTTTGCCAATTATCTACAGAGCCGGTTGTGTGTCCCGTTAAAACGCTTTAATATCTACACCGGTTTACCCTTTAAAGCAGGGGATATCGAACAATATATCGAAGGAGTGTTGCAGCATGGTTAAAGCCGTTACCGCCTCGACACCGAAAGAAACCGTTAAGCGTACTCTGAAAGACTATCGCAGTGAAGTCAAACCGACGTGGTGTCCTGGTTGTGGAGATTTCGGGGTGCTCTCCGCCCTGCAACGCGCTTTGGCAGAGCGTAATCTGGACCCAAAGGATATCGTCATCGTATCCGGTATCGGCTGTTCCGGGCGTCTGCCGGAATTTGTCAACGCCTATGGCCTCCATGTGGTGCATGGTCGCGCGCTGCCCACAGCTCAAGGCGTTAAAGCCGCCAATCCGGATCTGACCGTCATAGCGGTAGGTGGCGATGGTGATGGCTTTGCCATCGGGGGTGGCCATGTACCCCATGCGGTGCGGCGAAACCAGGATATTACCTATGTTCTGATGGACAATCAGGTCTACGGTCTGACCAAAGGTCAACCGTCGCCGACAACCCCCACCGGCATGGCGGCTCTGCAACGTAGCTCATCGATGCCTAAAATGGCGCCCTATGAAGGGGTACTCGAAGGTCAGCTCAATATGCTGGCAATGATCCTGGTGTACGGCTGTACGTTCGTAGCGCGTACCTTCTCGAGCCAGGCGACGGAAATGTCAAAACTTATCGGTCAGGGCCTCGACCATCATGGGTTTTCGTTTATTCATGCCATGAGCCCCTGTCCCACATTCTACAATACCTATGACCCGTGGAAGGAATCGTTCGTCCCTCTCCCGGAAGATTGGGATGACACCGACCGCATTAAAGCGATCGATCTGACGATGGAAGAGGCGAATGAAGGGATGTTTCATAGCGGTATATTCTACCAGGAGCAACGACCGACTTATATGGATAAGGTCCATAGCGTGTTTTCAAAAGCCCACGGCGATCAGGTCTCCTCGATAGAAGCCCTGATGGATCAGTATGCGTAGATAGATAACGCTTGAAAGATAACAGAGGCCCAAAGAAAAAGGCGTTCGCCCTGTGCTGGGTGAACGCCTTTCTAATTAGGTACAAATTACCAAGCAAAAGTACCCTGTTGATACGCAAAGACAAAAGGCTGCATATCAACAATTATTTAATCCTTGAAGAAGTCTGCATTGATCTGAATGTATTTCTCCCATTCATCAGGCGTGTCTTCCTCGGCAAAAATCGCTTCTACCGGGCATTCCGGTTCACAAGCGCCGCAGTCAATACATTCTTCCGGATCAATAAACATCATCTTTTCATCGTCATTGGTATGAATACAATCGACCGGACACACATCGACACATCCTTTGTCCAACACATCAATACACGGCTCCGCGATAATATATGTCATACAAACCTCCTTAAATAAATATCTTTGAAAAAACGTAATCTGATCAAATGTATGTAGAATAATTGGGTATACAAACACCAAACAATAACCGTCAGATCTGTTTTGTCCGGCCTTATATATAGTATGAAACCCAATCTGTGTCAAGTCTGATTTCAACAGATCCATCCTTTTATATTGACGCTTAGAAACACGATTCGTATACTATCCTGGTCATTTATGCCCCAGCGGATCGCAAATCACAAAACGAAAATTCATTATGCTATGCCGTCACTGTCTATCCCATCGCTGCTGACACAACGATATGATGTGTGCTTTAAGACGATTTCGATTGGACGATGGATCGACTTGAATATTCTGGTGGTACGCGATCCCGACGTGCTGATCGATGAACTTGATCCGGATGCATTTCAGGAAGATGAGCGCTTACCCTACTGGGCGGAAATATGGCCGTCCGCCATGGGGCTGGGTATGCATTTATTTGATTATCCAGTCACACCGGGAACGAAGGTGATGGAGTTAGGTTGCGGCATCGGCGTGGCCGGTATCGCTGCAGCGACCGCCGGCCTGGAAGTTCTGGCATGTGATTATGAACAGGATGCCCTGACTTTTGCCCGATACAACGCTGCTTTAAATAAAATGACAGGGCGTATTAACTTTCGATACCTGGACTGGCGTAAACCGGATTTAAAAGAACAATATGCGGTCATCATCGGCTCCGATATCATATATGAAAGGCCGAACCACCAGCCTATCATAACGCTCATAGAACAGTTCCTGGCAACAGGCGGTATGTTTCTGGTCAGTGATCCGAATCGGAGTTCGGCGACACCGTTTATTGAATCCATGCAACAACAGAGCTATCGCCATACGGCGCAACAGCGATGGGTCCAATTCGAAAAGGTCACTAACAAGATCATCGTGCACCGATTCATAAAAGATGCGTAACTTAAAGATACATTCGGGCGTCTAATCAGGCATAGACAATGGCAGGTAGGCAGAAGTTAATTTGCCCACCTGCCCATCTGCCCACCTGCCCACGTGTACTATGGAAACACTAAACGCTTTACCCGGATGGGTTAAAGACAGATTGCATGATGCCGGTAAGCTGGCGGATCAGCTTGATCTGGCGGTTTATCTGGTTGGAGGTATTGTGCGGGATGTATTCCTTGACCATGTCCGGATGGATATCGACCTGATGGTTGTAGGCGACGGGATCCGGTTTGCGAAACGCCTGGCGCATGAACATCAGGGTTGTATGACCCCCCACAGCAGATTCGGCACGGCCACGGTCGCTTTTCCGGATCGTACCAGGCTGGACATCGCCACCGCTCGAAGCGAGCACTACGAGAATCCGGCGACACTGCCTCGCGTCTCGCCGGATACCCTGGAAGCCGATCTGGCCAGAAGGGATTTCAGTATAAATGCCATGGCGATCTGTTTGAACACGCCGCAGCGCGGGATGATCATTGATCCCCATAACGGGCGTCGAGATCTGGAAAACAGGACTATTCGCATATTGCATGATCGGAGTTTTGCAGATGATCCGACGCGTTTGTTTCGAGCAGTTCGATTTGAACAGCGGTTACAATTTCGAATGGAACACAGAACGGAACAGGTATACCGGGAAGCCATCAACGCGCATTGGATAGATCGTCTATCGGCCCGGCGCCTGCTTGAACAAGTGCGGCAGGTTTGTGATGAAATCGACGTCTGGCCGATTTTCAAACGGCTCGATGAACTGCGGGTTTGGCAGGCCATTTCCCCGACGCTCGGTGTCTTCGAGGGGTTGGAGTCGATGGTCCAATCCATTGATCGGTATAAAAACATGTTGGATACGCCGCAGGATGTCTGGCGATTGTATCTGCTTGCCTTGCTGAGCCCGTGCGATCCGGATACGTTAAACACCCTGTCAGAACGGCTGAAGCCCGGCCGGCAGCTTAAAGAGGCCATGCAGGATTTACCGGTATTGAAGGCCATAGCACAACGGATTAAGAACAAAGATATTGAAAATCCGGGGGATTTTTATAAAGCCGTCCGGACCATTTCGGAAGATACCATTCTTTTTTCCACGATAGCCGATCAGGAGGATACCGTCCGGCAATACTGCAGCATTTACTACTACGAACATCGACATATTCGTCCGGCTATCAACGGTCTGGTTTTACAGGATCTTGGCATTCCAGAAGGGCCGATGTACCGTCATATTCTCGAGACTATTTTGATAAAAAAGATAAACGGCGAGGTAAACACTGAACAGGAGGAACGCCGGGCCGCGTTAGAAATTTGGAAAGATAGAGAGCAGCGGGTGGGCAAGTAGGCAAGTGGGCAGGTGTGGCAGGTGGGCAGGTTATAAAATTGATATCGCCTTGTTTTTTTGCCATACCTGCCTAGTTGCCCACTTGCCCATCTGCCCACTTGCCCATTCCCAAGGAGTCCACCCGTGTCATTCGATATAGAAAGATTGTTAATCGCTATCCCTCCGATTTTATTCGCTCTGACGTTTCATGAATTCGCCCATGCCTGGAGTGCCAAGAAATTAGGCGATCCCACAGCTGAAAATATGGGTCGCCTTTCATTGAATCCGCTCGTCCATCTTGATCCGACCGGTACGGTCATGATATTCATTACAGTGATGAGTGGCTTCGGCATCGGATGGGCAAAGCCAGTGCCGGTAGACCCGCAAAATTTGCGTAACCCACGCCGGGATATGTTATGGATCGCGTTGGCCGGTCCGGTATCCAATCTGATTCTTGCCTTCGTATTTACCGCCATATTTACCTCCTTAACGCCAGCTGAAGGCCTGACGAACCTATTCCGACAAATGCTCCTCATCGGTATCAGTATCAATCTAATTCTTGCCATCTTCAATATGATTCCTATACCACCACTGGACGGGTCGAAGATCCTGATGGGGCTTCTACCGGAAGAGCAGGCGCGTCAATACAGCCAGGTGGAAATGTACGGCCCCATGTTGCTGATTGGACTGATCGTTGCAGATCAGATGTTAGGCCTGGGGATTATCCGGGCATGGATTTCTATCCCGATGAACTTTATCGGCCAATTTCTTTTTTCTCTGTTTTCATAAAATGAAATAGCATATGTTATTTCAAAGTTGATACGGGTAACATATATTCGTTTCATGACCTATGATGTATGTTCAGAAACACACTGGATATGACATCTGGTCATCACCGATGTCGTCATGCCGATGATGAACGGAGATGAGATGGCGAAACGATTAATTCGTGCGTATCCTGACATTCGTATCATTTTCATTACGGGCTATGCCGATGACGCGCTTGTTCAACACAATGTATTCGACACAGGTGTCCCCCTTCTTGAAAAACCTTTCACGCCGAGTGATCTGCTGCATGCCATACGGGCAGAAATGGATGCAGCGCAACCCTCCTATGCGCGTAAACTTCAAGAATCTTGAAGACGTGATGGGTGAAGACGTGAAACATAAATCGTAGTCACGCATCACACATTAAGCATCACGTCCCATGCAATGCCACGCCAAAACCATCCGACTGGATCTTATCCACCCATTTCGTATTTCACGTGAGGTCAGTACCTACAAAGAAAATGTGCTGCTCTCCATCACAGACGGAGAAAAAACAGGTCTGGGTGAAGCGGCGCCCTCCGCCTATTATGGTGAAAATGCGACTGCCGTTCATGACGCGTTGGCCAGGGTTCCCTCATTATTGGGCAAGAATCCGTTCGATCTGGAGGAAACAGGCCATCGTCTACAAACGCATTTACCCGAATGCGCATCCGCAAGGGCGGCCGTGGACATTGCGCTGCATGATCTTGCCGCGCAACGACTTGGTATCCCTCTATATCAATTTTTGGGGTTAAATCCTGATCGTACACCGACCACTTCGTTCACGATCGCTATAGATAAGCCCGATAAAATTCGGCAGAAAGTGCATGAAGCGGCCGAATATCCTGCATTAAAAGTAAAATTGGGATCAGAACACGATCTGGAGATCATGCGAACGATCCGGGAGGAGTCGGATGCTAAAATCCGTGTGGATGCCAACGCCGGCTGGAGTGTCGAACAAGCCATCTATATGGTCCAGGCTCTGGCTGAATTTGATGTGGAATTCGTCGAACAACCCCTGCCGCCAGATGACCTGGATGGGTTACGACAGGTTCGAGCAGCCGCTTCCATGCCGATTATGGTAGATGAAAGCGTCCTGATGGCTGCAGATGTCCCCCGTCTGGCGGATTGTGTGGACGGGGTCAATTTAAAACTGATGAAATGCGGCGGGCTACGCGAGGCGCTGCGGCTCATTCACACGGCCAGGGCACACGGATTATTGGTCATGATCGGTTGCATGATTGAAACCTCTGTGGCGATAACCGCTGCAGCTCACCTTACTCCACTTGTAGACTATGCCGATCTGGATGGACATCTTCTCATCGCCAACGACCCATATACCGGCGTCACGGTCCAAAACGGCCGCCTGATCCTACCGGAAACGCCGGGACTGGGTATAAAGAATATTGTCTGATTGTCTAATTGTCTGATTGTCTGATTTGGTGATTGAAAAACAAATCAGACAATCAGACAATCAACAAATCACCATTTCCTGTGCGTATTATCCTTATTCGCCATGCCAAGGCAGAAGATCGTAGTGCGAGTCGATATCCTGATGACGGCCTCCGGCCGCTCAACGATCGGGGGCGTCGGGAGCAGGTCATCATCTCACGCGCATTACGACACATGGGCATCCGGTTCGATGTACTGGCAACCAGTCCGCTGGTACGGGCACGGGAAACGGCCGGTATTCTGGCTCTGGGCATGAAATGGAAAGAACCGATTGTAGAGGCCTCCATACTCGGGCATGAGTTCACAATCGACGGCGTTCTAAAATGGCTTGGGCAATACCCGAGCGCCTCTTGTGTAGCCTGTGTAGGTCACGAGCCGGATCTCAGCGAATTAACCGGTGCCCTGATTTCAGATGATGAGGATATATGGATTGATTTTAAGAAAAGCGGCATCCTGGCTATCGATTTCCCTCAAAAGGCGGAACGAGGCCAAGGCGTCCTCCGGTACTTTTTTCGCCCCAAATTGATACTGAAATTGGTAAATGGTAATGGTTTTTAATTCACCGATCACCAGATCACCCATTATACCATTTAAGCTCTATCTTCCCTTCAGACAAAACACCATAGGTGAAATGCTCTACCCAGTCGCCTAAATTAATATATACTTTATCATCGACCTGTTGAAGATCCGGACAGTGATTGTGTCCAAACACCACCACGTCGTATCCTTTTTTCAGAATAGATACGCCCAGATCCCGATAGGCCAGGTGTGGATCCCAATCTGTCGGCGCCCCGTGGTCTCGACTCAGTAGGGATATCCGTTTTCCCAGGACCACGCCAAGATCCGGGTGGATCAGTTGGAATGATCGGATGAGGAATCGATTGTGCAGGATTTTCCGCATCATCCTGTAGCCCCAATCTTTGGCTATCATACCGTCCCCGTGACAGATAAAAAATCGTTTATCCTGTAGGTTGACTTCCAGAGGGCCGTACTTCGTTTCTATACCCACCTGTTCGTCCAGAAACGAGCCCAGCCAGAAATCATGATTGCCCGCCAGGTATACGATTCTGGTCCCACTTTCTGCCAGGGCACTCAACTCATACAACACCCGGTAGTGCTGACGCAATATCACGCTCCGATATTCAAACCAGAAGTCGAACAGATCGCCCACGATATATAACAAAGGGGTCTGGCCCCGGAGACTGCGTAAGAACGAAAGAAGCCGGTTACGTTTCGTCTCCTCGACCTCATACGTATCCGCACCGAGATGCACGTCAGAAATAAAATATATGGGGTTCTCCATAAAACACGTCCTGATAGTCGATTTATGATTCGGGTCGAATATAGCGATCAGGATAAAAAGGAGCAATTTTTTTCTGTATCGCAGATCTTAAAATCAACCGCCGCCTGCTTTCTGCGACCTGTCATCATCTCTGAATGACATCTTTAAAGATTGACATATATCGCTATTTATTTATCTTTAAAGTCTAAAGCGTTAGTATAACAGGGTCAGTCATTATTAACTACTATCTTTTTAGTTGGTGAAATTTAAAATATTGTCTTCTCTACATCCTTTATCCAGATAACTTTAACAAGGTACTGACAAGATGCCACGAAAAAAACTTTTCTCACTAACGGATCTTGAACTCGATGTCATGAACATTGTATGGCGGTTGGGCCACGCAACCGTTCGTCAAATCGTCGAGGGGCTCCGAGAGCAACGGCCTTTAGCGTATACCACGGTGCAGACCGTGTTGACTATCTTAACGCAGAAAGGCTTTGTCGAATATACTCAGCAGGGCCGGGCTTATCTCTACAGGGCGATCATCCAACCTGAAGGCGTTCGGCGGGAGACCGTAAGTGCGGTTGTAGACAAACTATTTGCAGGATCATCACGATCGCTTGTCTTGCATTTGATAGCGTCAGATAAATTCACCATCGAAGAAGCTCAGAATCTGAAGGAATTATTGGACCAGAGGCTGACAGAGGATACGAATGCCTGAACTCGAGCAGATGTTCGCAATGCTCAACCGGATAGGTCGTGAGGTGCTGGACGTTTTCTGGTTGCCGAGTATGGAAGCCTTGATTCTTGGCACACTCATCTGGGTGTTGCTTCGCCTGTATCAGGATCATGCGCCCAAGTTTCGCCATGTTCTGTGGATACTGGTTATCTTAAAACCGCTTCTATCCATTCTCTTACCCTGGCAAGGACCGTTTAGTCTGCCATGGCACCCTGTCCTGATCCCGATCGGAACAGGGGTATATACAGCCGGCAGTGATCCTTCATGGTGGGCGTTACATGTGTACACCATAGTGGGTACGGTTTGGATAAGCGCTGTTGCCTTTGGTTTGACATGGACGATTATAGGAACGGCCGTATTGTACTGGCAAAGCAAACAAACGATGCCGGTCATGGTCCCCTGGATTCAGGCTTTGTTTGATCGATGCCATTCTATAGTTGGTATTAAACACCCCATTAAACTGCGTATGTCGGATGCCTTTGCCGGACCAACGCTGATCGCCATCGGGAAACCAGTGATCATCGTCCCATCATGGTGTCTGATCCAACTTTCACCTCAAGAGCTCAAGCAAGTTTTTCTCCATGAAATGCTGCATTATGCGCGTCGTGATCATTTTACGGTATTACTGGTCCAACTCAGTAAGATCTTTTTTTTCTTTCACCCGTTGATCTGGTATGCCGGAAAACGTATCGGCATTGAAGCGGAGCGGGCTTGTGATGCAGCGGTGATTCGTGTTTCTCGAAAACCTGAGAGTTACGCTTCCAGCCTGTTGAAAGTTGCGGAAGGCGCTCTGGGGGTCTCTCGATGGCGCGGTGTGCTGGAGATGGCAAAATCCGCCTCTCTGACCGCCCTGCGCATTCGTGATGTTCTCAGTGGCGCAGAATCCAGACATGTCGACGGATTCCGGGCATTAATTATAGTCGGGCTGTGTGCCCTATTATGTGTAACGCCGTTATTTCATATCTCCGTATCCATACCCTTTGTTCGGTTTACAGGCGAGACACAGCAGAATGCCACGGCGCCGCCGGCGAACATATCTTTGGCACAGGTTCATGAAACGTTGATCCCGCTTGATGAGAGGCCCCGTACTATTGCTATAGCACCGCCACCAATTGATGTTGCTGAAGCCTTGAAATTCTCGAAGACTGAGCCTGTCCGTAATATGGTTGCGGACGGCAGACCATATGCTCGTCGTTCCATGGCCGTTGTAATAAGGTCACAGGCTCTATCATCACTCCCGACTGACCTGGTAGAACAAGAACGACCGAATATTGCTCCGGCAGCCCTGGGCCTGCCGGAGGTTTCAACATCACTTATGCAACCTCATGCTTCAGAGTGGTCGTCCGGACAAATAGAAGTGCAAGGCATCGGCCAAACACTGGCCCGGTCTGTTTTTCCTAACACGCTATCCCTGCGAGCCGGTTATTTTGTAACAAGAACACACGAGTTTGGAGGGGTCTTTTCTATCGTAGGACCTACGGATTTATATGCCGAGAATGACCGGGAACAATCGGACAACGGCGCCGGCCCTTCTTCTGTACGAGCACGCCGATTGACCTCATCTGTTTCTTCACCGCTCATCTCATCACCGAATCTGGGTTCCGACCAGCAGGATGAGATAGATAATGAGCCTGTGGAACAAATTATGCGAATTGGTGGTTTTTACCGATATAACCTGGCTGGATTGGGCAGTTCGTTGGTGCCCTTTATAGGCATCGGCGCCGGTGTGGAAGTACGGCCGGGGCGTAATCCGAAGCTCATTGAAAGTGGTGCAGGGGTGAGGTATTTTTGGGCAAAACGCGCTGCTTTAATTTTACAACTGGACTACCAGAAGGAAGTAGAGTTTACAACCCGTTCGTATATTAACGCCTCATTGGGGTTTTCAGCCATTTTTTAAATTTGTTAATGGACTGATGGACTGATTTAGTGATGGGTAAAGAAATTTCTTTACCTTTTTTATTTGCCCAATCAGGCAATCGAAAAGAAATTGGTGAATTGGTGAATTGGTGATTGAAAAGGCAAAAACCAGATAACCGATCAGGCAATCAGTCAATCAACAAATCATTCAATCAACAAATCAGACAATATTTTGGTCACTACAGCTCTCATCATTGCCGCCGGCGCCGGCGCCCGTCTACAGGGCGTTACAGGCTCTATTCCTAAATCTTTATTTAAGATTGCCGGTGTACCCATCATTAAACGTATTATCATGACGGCTAAAAAAGCCGGTATTGAACGGTTTGTCATTATCACCGGCTATGCTGCTGACCAGTTCCATGACTTACTTGATCATGATGATCAGGTGGCGGATTGTATCGACTGGGTGCATAACGACCAATGGCAACTTCCAAACGGGGTTTCCACTCTGGCTGCTCGACCCTTCATTGATGGCCCTTTTGCTCTCCTGATGGCGGATCATCTTTTTGAAGAACAGACGCTGGCGCAATTGCTGGAGACGCCCATAGCTCATGATGAATGCATCCTGGCCATTGATCGAAAAATCGAGATGGTCTATGATCTCGACGACGCCACCAAGGTTTACGATCAGGAAGGCCACGTTATTCACATCAACAAAACGCTCGATAACTATAATGCCATTGACACCGGTATGTTTTTGTGTACGTCCGCCTTATTCGATGCGCTGGAGTCGAGTCTGACAGAGGACGGTTGTTCTCTGAGTGATGGCATGCAATCCCTGGCGCGACGCGGAAAAATGCGGACCTTCGATATCGGGACAGGCTTCTGGCAGGATGTAGACACCCCCGACATGTTGTCCCACGCTGAAAAAATCCTGTTACGCCAATTGATAAAGCCGACAGACGGGTGGGTGTCCCGCTATTTAAATCGGTCGATCTCAACCCGCCTCAGCCGGTTTTTGGTCCGGACGCCGCTCACGCCGAACCAGGTGACCCTGATTACATTTATAACAGGATTGCTGGGCGCCTGGTATGTAGCGGATGGCACCTACTGGTCGGTTCTGACCGGCGCCTTCTTCTTCCAACTTTCCTCGATTCTGGACGGCTGTGACGGTGAAGTGGCCAAATTAACCTTTCGAGAATCCACATACGGCTCCTGGCTCGACACCATTACCGACAATCTGACGTATGTCGCGTTCTTTGCAGCAATTGTATGGGCACATGGCCATCTGGTTGACACTACGCTGATATGGTCTATAGGTATCGGGTCCGTTTCTATGGTGACCGCCTCTATCCTGGTTATGTATTACTACCTGCTGCACACGGGCGCTGGGGGCAGCCTGGTCCGTTATAATGTAGCCTTTGAGGAACATGCTGCACGACCGCAAGCCAGTCTAATTGCCCGTACATTGAATGTACTCCGTATGATGAGCAAACGAGATTTTTTTACCATGCTGCTACTTTGTTTTGCGGCGTTGGATCTGTTAAGCTGGATGTTCTGGATGGTCGGTCTGGGCGGATTTGCCATGGCCATCGCCGTGTTCATTTCCACAGGCCGGTTGCTGTCGCAAGACCGGGAGGCCAGACAGACAGAACAAACCATCATGGAAAGTGAAGCTGCTGGCGGCGCTTGATCATCCAACCGTAAAGGGAAAGGGACAGATCTATGGGCTGGTCTAACGGCCGGTTAAAAGGGTTATCAACGAGATTACGCAAGGATTTCAATTTCCGGCGTGTGCAGGAGACGGTACCGGCACTTCGCTGGTTGAAACCGAAATCAGGAGAACGCATCCTGGATATTGGTTGCGGCGAAGGAACCTATAATTATCGGATCGCCTTACATGGGGCTCAGATCTTCGGTTTTGATCTGGACCGCCGCCAGCTCCGGCGGGCTATGGCACTCCATAAAACACCCACCACCGAGTTTATATGTGCCGACGCCACCAATGTGCCCCTGCAATCCGGTCAGTTCGACACGGTTATGAGCCTGTGTGTTTTTGAACATCTGCCCAATGACCGGGAGACGCTTGGTGAAATCTCCGGGGTGTTACGACCCGACGGAAGGATCCTTTTAACCCTGGATAGTTTAAGTTTGAAGGGTGTGGATGAATCATGGCGGGATACGCATCGTGAGCGGCATGCGGTGCGACAGTTCTACACGGACCAGTCTATTGCAGATTTACTGAAAGAAAGCGGATTTCATCTGGAACGATATCGCTATTTGCTCCGTTCTAAATTGGAGTTTTTGCTCATAAAATTGAGTTATGCGGCAAAAATAATGCATCCCATACCCGCTGCACTGACACGGATATGGCTTGTTACCAGTGGCCGGTTGTTATCTGCCCTGTGCAATCTTTTTACGCCGAACACGCGGGGTTGGACCCTGCTCGTTGAGGCAAGTAGAATAAGAGAATAACATATATTGTTATGATAACCGAACAAACAATTTCCATCCCGAAAACGGAGCAGGCGCCATCAGACGCCGCCGTAATAGCCAAAGGCGCCCTGGTTAATTTCCTCGGCACTATGGCAAAAATTGTAAAGTCGATCTCGATTATCATCCTGACGAGGTTGTTCGGTCCTGAGATATTTGGTCTGTACGGTCTGGCGTGGTCGATCATCGACCTGACGAGCAAAGTTGGCCATTTTGCACTGGACAAGAGTATCATCCATTTCCTGCCCCGCTATCGTGAGGATGGTGATACAAACGCGATCTATGTTCTCTTGAGTCGGGCTTTCGGTGTCGGATTGATTATGAGCCTGTTAACCGGTATCGGGGTTTTTCTGTCGGCTCCTTTACTGGAAGCACAATTTCAGAAAACGGGTATGGCAACCATGTTGCAGATACTGGCGCCGGTTCTGCCGCTTATGTCGCTGACCATGATTATCCTGGGCGTCACCAGGGCGCATAAGATCATGAAATACGATGCCTATATCAAGAGCATTGCCGAACCCTTGATTATGTTCGGTATGGCTTGTGTCTTATACTTTATGGGATGGCATGTCGCGGGGATTGCCGCCGGGCATGCGGTGGCCATTGTCGGGAGTGTAATATTTGCAGGCTTTATTTTCTCCAAATTCTATTCCTGGCGCCAATGTATTCAGAGCTTGAAGGATTTCCGTCTCTGGTCGACCATGACTCGTTTTTCCGTGCCTGTCATGGGCTACGAAGTAATGTATCTGATGATGATACGACTGGACATTCTAATGGTCGGCTATTTCCTTACTGCTATGGAGGTAGGCATCTATCTCATAGCTACGGAAATCGCGCTCTCGACCAAAAAAGTGCGCCAATGGTTCGATCCTATTTTCAGTCCTATTGTGTCCGAATTGGCCTATCGTCATGATACCCAACGTATCGGTCATAATTTTGCGACGGTAACCCGATGGATTCTGACAATTAATATTGCTTTTTTATGTGGCGTGTTTCTAATTGGTGAAGAGCTTCTGGGGCTTTTCGGTCCGGAATTCGGTATCGGTTTTTTGACCATGATAATTCTGGCGGTCAGCCACGTCGTTTATTCGAGCATGGGTTCCGGAGATACGATACTCATCATGTCCGGTCATCCGTATATCAATCTGGTTAATACCGTGATTGTGGTGGCGGTCAACTTCGGTCTCAATGTGGTGCTTATTCCGAAATTCGGCATGGTAGGTGCTGCGGTGGGTACACTGGTTTCATTTTTTCTGCTAACCCTTATTCGGGGGATTGAAGTATATCGTTTATTTCGTATTCATCCATTCCGATGGGTCCTGTTAAAGCCGATTCTGTCAGCAACTGTGTCGTTTGCCATCGCCTACACGACGTCTCTTCGGATAGCGGATTACGATGTGTTGCGGATGGTCGTCCCGACATTGCTCTTCATGGGCTGTTACGGACTCAGTTTATGGCTGATGAAGTTAGAGGATGAAGATTATCTTGTATTGGAACGTCTTTTCGCGCGGTTACGACGAAAAAATGCGAAGAAGAACGCCTGGCGTCTGAGCGTATAAAGCTATTCCTTAATATCCGTTCATTTGAAAGGAAGATCAAACCGTTTTGGGATTCAAAGTCAACCTGTTTGCGGATACCACTTTAAGCTGTCAAGGCGCGCAGTGGCATATATACGGTATCCCGATGCTGGAACGTCAGATACGTGTATTCGCTTCATTGGGCGCTGAAAAGATAACCGTCATCGGCCCGCCTGGCGATGAGGCTATACATAAGCAGCTCAATCAGGCGGATGTATCCTGGTTCAAGTCGGTTCACCCGGTAGCCTATCATGGCGCCGATGAAAATCCTGAGCACTGGCGCCCTTCACAGAATGAGGCAGTCCTGCTGATTGACGCGCATCAATTATATGATCAGCGGGTGTTAGATGCCTTAATTGCCCGCGGTCCCAATACGTATGTAACCGATTCAAAAACGAATAGCGTCTGTCAGCTGGCGATGGTCAATGGCGTTTTGATGATTCACCTGGTGCAAACCTGGCAGGATTCAGCATCATTCTGGGAGGCTCTGGCAGCAACGACAGAGGAGACGTGTCAACCCATCAATATTCGGGGAATAGATCCTTACGTGGTCGATTTACGCCGTACGATCCCGACCTATTGGTTGCCGGTGAATTCTGATCAGGATGCCGTCCAGGCTGAAGCCTTGCTCATTGATGCCGCCCAGAAGGGCACATTGGACTTTCCAGCCCGATATATACACCCTCCTCTGGAAAACAGGCTGACTAAATGGATGTCCTATACGACCATTACACCCAACCATATCACGACGATAACAAATATCATCGCCCTTTTTGGCGTATGGCTCATGGCTACCGGTACGCTGTTTTTAGGTTTGATGCTGGCCTTAGTCGTTGGGATTCTGGACGGAGTGGACGGTAAGCTGGCGCGTGTCACGGTACGTTGTACCAAATTCGGGGATCGGTTTGAACATATTCTGGATAATGTCTATGAACTGGCCTGGTATTGGGCGATAGGCTGGATGTTGAGTCGTGGTGGCGAAGAGATGATGCCGATTGTTCTAAGCGGGGTAATTACTCTGTTTTATTTACTGGACCGTGCGTCCACCGGTTTATTTAAACATTGCCGTGGCATCGAACTGTTTGATTATGCGCCGATAGATCGGTTTTTCCGTCTTATCGGCGGGCGTCGCAATATTTATATTTTAATGCTGTTGGCCGGCGTCCTGGGGCAAAGACCGGCCATCGGTTTTCAGAGTGTAGCCGTCTGGGCTGTGATTACAGCCTTATTTCACTGGGGACGCGCCATCTGGCTGCTTCTTAAACTGCCGAAGCAAACGGAAAAATCCGCCGCCTTTTCCGGCGAGGCGGCATCGTAAGAAGACGAAACAACGAATCGACGAATCGCAAACGGCATTTCACGATTCGCAGATTGATTCGTGTTTCCCATATAAATTTCACATACATTTGCAGAGGTTACGATATGAGCATTCTCACGGAACGGATAGAGGCCGTGAAAAAGAGACTGACGCCGAACACACCGTCGTCCACCCAGATTCCCATCTTCGAACAGGCAAAGCATTGGTATTTAACAAAGAGGACCCCTTCGTTTCCGTTACTGGTTGATATCATGACCAAAAGCGGTTGTAACGCCAGTTGCGTTTTTTGCCCGAGTGGTAAACCCTTCCTGAAGGTATCGCACGGGGATATGCCGGACGATCTCTATGAGAAAATCATCGATGAGTCCGCAAAACGCCGCGTATTACGTCTGGCGCCATTTTTGCAGAATGAACCGTTACGCGACCCCAAAATTCATGAACGGGTGGCCTACGCCAAAAGCAAAATGCCACGGTATACGCAAATCCGCCTTATTTCTAACGGCGCCCTACTAACCGAAGAGGTGGGCTATAAACTCATCCACGCCGGCCTCGATAAATTGATCATCAGCATCCAGAGTATTGAAAAAGAGGTGTATGAGGAAACCATGCGGGGCCTCACGTTTGAGAAGACGATGGAAAACGTGACGAAATTCGTCGAATTGAAAGAATCGCTGGGGACTAAAAACCCTGACCTTGAGATCTGGATGGTTCGGACCAAATATGTCGAAGATAAATTGAAAGAACACAAGGCGTTCTGGAAAGATCGGGGCATCAAACTCAAAGCACGAAAGCTTAACAATCAGGCGAGTCCCGAGTTGGAAGAACGTATGCGTTTGCGGGGAGATATCCCCAACGACGATTGGGCGTACGCCAGCCATTGTTCCATTCCGTTCTGGCGCGCCTGGATCACCTGGACCGGCGATATGATCCTGTGCTGTGCGGACTGGCATCGGTCGACGGTGCTGGGCAATATTTATGAGTCTTCAATAGAAGAAATATGGAACGATGCCCCATACCGCGAGTACCGGGAGCGCATGCTGGCCGGCGATGTCGAAGGGCTGCTCTGTCAGGATTGCAAGGGAGTGGATTGATAGGACTTAGATCGCCACGAATTCTCACGGCTCTCCTTGTTACATCATGTTGTTCCTATCTTGAAACCCAGCGACGCACCGCCTCAAGGTACATAGCCAGCCATGGATTTCAAGCCTTAAACAGATAAAGACCGAAAATGATAAATAAATATTACCTAAAAATACGATCCCTTTTCGAGTGGATAGCGATCGCATGGTATGCCAAGTTTTTGGCCAAAGACTTAATCACAGGTTCAAAAATAGATGCGATTCCTCATCTGGAGAAAATTGGGACCAACTATGGTGGATGGATAACGCCCATTGATCTGATAAAAAAAACAGGATATCTGTTACTGTGTTGGTGTTGGCGAAGATATCTCTTTCGATTTAGGTATTATCCAACGGTTCGGTTGTCAAGTTTATGCGTTTGATCCCATGTCCGGGCCAAACAGCATGTTCAGAAACATGCTGAGCACGTAAACGAATTTCATTTCTTCGACATCGGCTTATGTGATAAAGATGAAGTCGTAAAGTTATATGCGCACTCCAATCCGTTAAGCACATCATATTCAATTAAAAATCTGCATAAAACGGACAAATACCTCGAAGCTCAGTGCAAAAGATTGTCAACGATAATGAATGAGCTGGGTCACAAGAAAATCGACTTATTAAAAATAGATATTGAAGGAGCCGAGTATAAGGTCATTGAGTCGATTATTGAAGACCGTTTAGATATTGGAGTTATCTTCGTTGAATACGATGAACTCCATAGTAAATTATATACAGGGTATCTACATCGCATAAAAAAATCCGTTTCTCAGCTTCAAAGCTACAGTTATACGCTCGTGGCTCTTAAGCCCAAATGCGACTATACATTTGTAAAGAATAACTTATGTGTACCATGATATTTTTTTCGGAAAGATCGAACTTGTCCGTTTACTTGACACATTTCCACATCAGAATTCAAAGTTTGCAATTTTTTTATTGAAGTACATTTCGCCCGCGTTAGGGACCGTGCATGATGGCTGGAAATAAAGGGTGGATTAATATGGCATGGGGCAGATCGGCACGCATTTTTCTGCTGTTGATTGGTTTAACCATACTCCTCAGATCGCCTACCTTATTTGATTCCATGTACCTGGTTGATGAGGGCTATTCCGGGGCGATCGCCATGGAAATGTTATATGGCGGATCGATGTATGAGACAGCGGTAGATACACGTGCGCCATTCATATATTACACCTATTATTTGATCTTCCTGTTTGCAGGGCCGAACAATCTGTGGGCTGTCCATGTCTGTGCCATCGGATTTATTATTGCAACAGCGTTAATTATACGACAAATAGGATACCTTCTGGCAGATGATGAGACAGGCGGGTGCGCGGCTCTGGGCTATATCCTCTTCTCTCATGCCTACCTGCCACGTGATACACTGGCTGTAAATGTAGAAATTTTCACGCTCCTGCCGATGACTGCGAGCTTGCTCTGTTTTCTTCTTGGGATATGCCGGTCAAAATCGATCTGGCTTTTATTCAGCGGTGCATTATGCATTATCGCAACATTCTACAGACAACCTTCTATTGTTCAGTTGGGCGTCTATGCATTCTATCTTCTATATGCCTGGTATGTCCTTAAGATTCTGTCGTTTAAAGACTTTATGATAAAAAGCCTCATGACTGCCGCTGGGTGTCTTATCAGTGCCGGTATTATTCTGGGTTACCATTACATGGCCGGTAATCTAAACGCCATGTATACCTGGTCCTGGGATATCGCAGTAAATTATGTCAATTCCGAAACGACCGTAGCCCATGTGGTCCGTCGTTTGTTTCTCGTACATGGCACATTTGTCCTCGCGACCGGTTTGCTCTGGTATTTCGGCATCAACCAATGCCTGCGCTTCTGGAGATCATTCAGGGAAAATAAGATGAAAGAGGATGGGCTCTGGTTGCTTATCGTAGGCAGTTTTGCCGCATCGTATATTACGATGTTTACAGGATGGCGTTTCCCGGGCCATTATCATTTAATGCTTATGCCGCCTCTTGCTTTATTAGCAGGAAGAGCTTTTTTAAACTTTTTGGAACACATAAAGCACGACTCTTCCACCAGAATAAAAAGGATCCATCGTTTTCTCACAGCAGCGGTTGTGGTACCGGTTCTTGGTTTTTTGATTATGGCCTATATCGTTCGTGAGCGGACGTTGGCTTTTACGCCTATTACCGACTATATCACCGCAAAGACCGGTCCAAAAGCCCGTATTTTTGTATGGGGAAGCGCCCCGTATATTTATAGTTTTTCCCAACGGCGAATGGCCACGCGTTTTACAAGTTGCAGCCATCTGGTCGGCATGTACGCCAGCCGTCCTCATAAGGACATCGACGAATCCAAATGGATTGTTCCCGGCAGTTGGGATATGCTGGCGTCTGATTTGAAGGCGCACCCGCCGGAATTGATTATCGATATGTCGACCGTCTCGAATAATTGGGGACCCCATCCGATACGGCGGTATACGGTCCTTGCCAGGTTGTTGAAAAACTATTCACATGAGACAACAGTCAATGGCGTGCCTATTTACCGCCGCAATACTTAAAAAAATTGGATCAATTCCGAATAAAATGACGTTTAATATGTTGTAGTACGATATTTATAGGAGATGAAGGGGAAGGACGGAAAGGCGAAAGGACGAAAGGGTGCTTTATCTTCCTCTCTTCCTTTATTCTTTCCTTCCTTTTTATTTGATTCTCAATTGCAGGTCCTATCGGACCCTCCGAGCCCTCCGGGGTTCGTAGATTCGGCACTTCGTTTCTCACCATGGAGGTATGTACGTGCGGTTGATATTGATGCTTCTCTGCACAGGGATGCTCGCAGAACATGTAGCGGCACAAAGCGCCGGTCAGAGTATCCGCATGAGCCTGGCTCAGTGTATTGACCGGACGCTCATGGTAAGTCCGGATGTGGAGCAGGCTATGCTGGCTGTCCAACGGATGGAGGCCAGACTCAGTGAAGCGAAAAATGCCGGTATTGTGCCGCAATTACGATGGACGAATACCTTTGGTCCGGCGCCCGGAGTAAACGGGGATCCCACAAAAATCGAAAATCTTGAGAGCGACCCGTTCGATATAGGTATTTTTTTTCGTACACAACTTGATGTCATACAGCCGCTCTATACCTGGGGTAAAATAGGTCATGCCAAAAAGGCGGCACAGTATGGCGTAGAAGCAGGCGTGGCCGGTGTGGTGAAGAAAAAAAGCGAACTCGTTCTTCAGGTTAAAAAAATCTACTACGGCATGACCCTTGCTAAAGCACTGCGTGAAGTCGTCATAGAGGGGCAGGAAAATGTACAGAAAGCGCGGCAGCGTGTAAATAACCTTATCGAAGAAGACTCCGATGAAGTCGGTCAGAGTGATTTGTTTAAGATCGATGTGTTCGAGTTCGAGGTCAAAAAAAATCTCGCCCGGGCTGATAAGGCGATCGATATGGGCAAGGCGGCGATGTTACTGCTGCTGAATATGGACCGAAGTACAGATTTCGATATCCTCTATCCTCAGGAAGAATTGGAGCCGGCGTCTCTTGAAGCACTGACTGTCTATGTTAACCGGGCTCGTGCTGAACGAGCCGATGTCAAGCAATTGCGCGCCGGCGTTCTGGTTCGGCGGTCGTTACTCAAAATTTCAAAAAGTGATTTTTATCCACAGATTGCCCTGGTCGGCAGCATGCAATATGGGATTGCTCCTCACAGGACGAAATTTGACAATCCCTTTCTTCGGGATAATTTCAATTTTTTCCGCGCCGGCGCGTTTGTCACGCTACGACAAAATTTCAGTTTCGGCCTGACGCGGGCCAAATATGCCACTCAAAAAGCGGAGTTGGCCGATTTACTCAGCAAAGAAAATCAGGCCATGAATGCCATTGCGCTGGATGTGGAGCGAACCTACCTGGATGTTGTGGAAGCCAATGGTAATGTGGTTAACAGTGACCGGGCGATGCGATCCGCGAAATCGTGGATGACTTCATCCGGTATAGGGTTTGATATTTCCGGGGACAGTGCGGACCTTTTAAATGCTTTTACCGCCTATTCAAAAATGCGAAACGAATATCATCAAGCCGTTTTTAGTTTGAAAGTCGCTCTGGCTGGACTCGATCATGTGACCGGCGTCGGCGTACCGGCCGTACGATAATAAGGAAAGATAATATGCACCGATCCGTAAAGACACGAAGTAACATGATATCATTATTTCTAAGCGGCGCCGGCCTTGCCTTGGGAGGTGGGTTGTTGTGGACCATAGCGACCAGTATGGGGCCGACAAAGGAAGATTTACGTCTGCTTTCAGGCCAGACAGCTGAACCGCCCCGGTTGACGAGATTATTTTCCCCGCTCATGCCGGCCTATGCACGGACTGAGCTGCTGCAAGAAAATGATCCCGGCCTGGTTTCCGTCGTGGTAGACAACTTTGACGATATCCCCCTTGACGGATTTCCTGCAGCCTGGGGAGCCTGGCGCGGCGATGACGATCTGGCTCGCAATTTATATTCGATCCAGGAAGAAGACGGCAACCGGTATCTCAGGGCAGATGATGACGGTACTTCGATCATCATCAGAAAAAGAATGAAAGAGTGGAATTCGCGTGAATATCCTATATTATCCTGGCGTTGGCGTGCTCGTGTGTTGCCTGAAGATGGTGACGAACGGATCGGATCAAAAAACGACAGCGCGGTTGCCGTGTATGTGGTTCTGGACCAGAACTTTTTACGGATCCCAAAGACACTGAAATATGTGTGGAGCACGACCTTGCCTATTGGAACCCGACATCGGCGTGATGGGATCGGCCGACCTAATGTGATTGTCCTCCAGAGCGGAGCGGAAAAAGTAGGACAATGGGTGACCGAATCCGTAAATGTTTATGAGGACTTTGTCCGAACCTTCGGTAAGGCGCCGCCCAAAAGCTCTGTAGGCATCGGTGTCTTAACGGACGGGAACGCCACTCATACCGATTCTCAAGGAGATTACGACGATTTCGTCATTCACCTACGATGATTCGTGAATGACCTGATAAGGAGGATGGACATGCGGTTAAAAATGGCAAACAGCAGACAGCTGAAGGCAGCCAGAAGACGGATGATAATTGGTGCGGCCATTATCCTCGTACTCGGTATGGGGACCTCAAACGGTTATGGCCAGGCTATGTCTCCGACTGAAGTACTGAAAAAAAGAGACGCGACTTTACAGGAATTAGTCGCGTCCATGGATACCGCTGAAGGAGATGCCAAAATACGTCAGGCTATCGTTGGCAGCTTCGATTTCGAGCAGCACAGCCGTATCTCACTGGGTAAATACTGGAAACAGAGATCAAAAGTGGAACAAGAAGAATTTACCGGTATCATGCGGGACTGGACGGAAAACCGGGCGATAAAAAAACTAATGAAGCGCTCGGATATTACGACATACGGTAGTGAAGAACTGCTGGGTAGTAAAGCGCTGGTCAAAACCACTGTACGGTACAAGGGCACCAAGACCCTAGTGGATTACAAGATGCAGATCACAGGTGGGCAATGGGTCATTTATGATATGGTTGTTGACGGAGCGAGCGTCGCCCTGGCAAACCGGGATGCTTTTTATAAGAAGATAAAAAAAACATCCTATGAAGAATTAGTGAGTATTTTAAAAGCAAAAACACTTGAAACTAATTGACATATGCATTATCATAAGGACATTATTATAAGGATCTGTTGTACTTTGTTTTGAGTTGAAAGGTATCTTGATGTACTATATATTTAGGAGTTTAAATGGCTTTAACGCCGTTTAAGCGGTGTATTTTCTTTCTGGTCGACGGCGCGCGTGCAGATGTCTTGCAGGATATGCTGCAGGCAGAAGAACTTCCGGCACTCAAACAATATGTTTTAGACTCTGGCATTTATCAGACGGCGGTATCTGTTTTTCCATCAACGACCGGTCCGGCGCATGCGCCATTTATTACCGGCTGTACACCCGGCACGTGCAATCTACCGGGGATTCGATGGTTCGATCGGGCTCAACCAAACGTATTTAATCATTTTAAGCAGTCACGAAGCTACGTAGGTCCGGGTAGCTTCTATATGGACACTGATTTGAATATGGATTTGCGTACCATATTCGAATATTTCGATCGTCCTGCGGGCGTTTTCAGTTTTCTTAACCGGGGCCTGGGTCTGACTGAGAATCAAACGCTGTTGACCAAAGCCTGGTACTGGATGTATGCCCATTTTACTGGCCACTGGCAGGCAGTAGATAATGCTGCCTGGCGGTATATAGACCGGGCTGTAGATCGACGGTCCGATTTTATTTTTGTTGTTTTTCCTGCGGTGGATGAGTATTCTCATCACACCCACCCATTTTCAGAGGCGACGTACGCATCGTATCGGGCGTTCGATCGGGCGTTCGGAAAGATGGCAGAACGGCTGCACCGGAACGGGCAGCTTGAAGATACCCTGTTCGTATTATCCAGCGATCATGGATTAACAACTACGCATACCCACTTTGAATTGTGGAAATTTCTGGATGACCAGGGTCTTAAAACAGTTTATTATCCGAAAATTTTAAAGAGTGGATGTAATGCCGCCTCCATGATCTCCGGCAATGGTATGGCCCATGTGTATCTGAAACATGGAGATACATGGCAGTCACAACCTACATACCAGCATATTCGTAATGGCATTGCCGGTTCAGATCTGATCGAAGCCTTGTTGTCTCAGGAGGCCGTAGATCTGGTAGCGGCACGTCACGAAAACGGTGGTGTAGTGGCCTGCAGCAAAAACGGAATCGCTGAAATACAGGATACGGGGACAGAAATCAACTATCGTATATCGGGCGGCGATCCCTTCGGTTATACGCATATGACAGCATATATGACCTATGATCAGGTCATCGAGGCCACATTCGATTCGGATTATCCGGATGCACCATATCAGTTGTTGAAGCTATTCAATTCGCCCCGGACCGGCGATTTGATTATCAGCGCCCGAAAGGGTTACGACTTAAGATTACTGCACGAGCATCCGGAGCACTTTGCGACGCACGGTTCGTTGCATCGGGAACATATGCTGGTCCCTTTATTGATGAATGCAGATATATCACGACCTTACGTACGCACTGTGGATGTTTTTTCATCCATACTGGAACTTATGGGGCGTACCATAGAACATACGATTGATGGGAACAGTTTCGTTCCCCATAAAGATATGGAAGGAGTACACGCTTAATGTCGGAACTGACACAAGTTGTTCAGCCGCCGAAGCATGTGGCACCACCACAACCGCCACCGGTGATCATACCACCTGATGAAGATCAGACGTATGATCAGATCGCTCTTGGTTCTTACTCGCTGATTCAAAAAATACAAGGTGGGCTGAAGTACCTCTGGGTAAGATTGCGGGGCGGTCCGATGTTGGTGAACATGGAGGTTACGCATTTCTGCAACGCCCGCTGTGATTTTTGTGATTTCTGGAAAACCGAACGGTCAGGTAAATTGAGGGATTACGATTATATTGATGCGATTCGACAATTGAATCCAATGGCTGTTACGCTGACCGGTGGGGAGCCGACGATCAACAAACAATTACCGGAGGTGGTGCGTCAGATTAAATCTTGTAGCGGGTATATATATGTGGGTATGGTTACCCATGGCTCCTTGATGACGATGGAAAAGGCCGCCGCTCTCTGGGAAGCCGGGATCGATCAGATTTCTATTTCTTTAAATTATGTCGGTTCCGAACATGATGAAGAAAGGGGTATAGAAGGATTATATGATCATCTGAGCACGCTCATCCCTCAGATGGCAGCCCACGGCATTAATGTCATTCTTAATACCGTCATCATGAGAGATAATATGGACCATATAATACCTATTGCTTACAAGGCTCGTGAGTGGGGGACCAAGGTGTCCTTCAGTTGTTATAGCGATTTTAAGAATGGTAATGCATCACATCTGATTGACCCGGATCATATTGATCAGGTTGAACAGGTGATCGAAAATCTGCTCGTACTCAAACCTAAATTAGGTAATATCATCAGCTCCGACTATTTTTTACGGGGTATCCCGGATTATTTCAAGAATAACATACCGAGTACCTGCAATGTGGCCGGGAAATGGTTGGTGCAGCTTACCCCTGACGGTGATATTAAGCCTTGTCCCGAATTACCCGTATCCTCTCACTACTCGGATTTCAAATCGACAACAGAGCCTATCGTATGTGACCGATGCTGGTATAGTTGCCGTGGGGAAACAGAGGCTTCTCTGACGTTTGAACGAGTTATGGAATTGATTGGACGGTTGTAAATACGGCAGGTGGGCAGGTGGGATTCCCAATCTCATACAATCACGCGCCCATTTGCTATTTATACCAGGATCATACCATGGGGCGTGTTTACGGGTGGACGATTGTTTTGGCTATGCTGGTTATCGGTCTGACTACCGGCAAGTATATAGCCACTCCGGAAGAACAGCTGCCACCCGCCCAGCCTACCTCATTTCCTCCAGCTGTTATTACCGTTCCCGCGGAACAACCCACCTTTCACCCTGAAACCGTAGATGCCCGTGCCTTAGGGCAAACTTTCGTCCAGATTGCTAAAAAGGTTAATCCTGCCGTCGTCTCTCTGAGCGCCGTACGCCTCATAGCGCATCCATCTGTTGATGAGGAGGGCGATGAGTCGGATGGTTTCCGCGGTCCATTCGAACGTTTTTTCAACGCCCCGGATGAAGTCCTTCGTCATAGTGTCGGTTCCGGTGTTATTGTAGACGGTACCAACGGCTATATCCTGACCAACCACCATGTGGTGGAAAACGCAACAGGCATCCAGATTACCCTTTTCGATAATCGTGTCCTGCAAGGCACACTGGTCGGTGGGGATGAGAAATCCGACCTGGCCGTTGTCCGTGCGGATATTCCTGACGGCGTTCTGCCCCATGCCGTACTGGGCGATTCAGACGCTCTGGAAGTGGGCGAATGGATTGTGGCTGTCGGCAATCCGTTCGGTTTAAGCCACACGGTAACCGCAGGTATCGTCAGCGGTCGCGGTCGGGTGCTTAACCGGGAAAATTATGAGGATTTTATTCAGACGGACGCCGCCATCAACCCGGGCAATAGTGGCGGGCCGGTCATTAATATGGATGGGCACGTTGTCGGGATCAGTACAGCCATTGCGAGTAACAGCGGCTATTTCCAGGGGGCCGGTTTTGCAATCCCGATCAATATGGCCCGGCAGGTTATGGGCCAATTAATCCGTTATGGTTACGTGACACGGGGCTATATTGGTATTCGGATGGCTACCGTTACTACAGAAGAAGCCAGCGAACTGGGTATAGCCAAAGGGGTTCTGATCAGAAGAATCGAACGGAATACACCAGCGGAATCGGCCGGTTTAAAAGCCGGAGATGTCATCGTCGCTCTTCAGGGAGAGGAAGTGGCTGAAAGTATTGAGTTTCGCAATAAGGTGGCGTCTTTGTCGCCCGGTACGAGCATTACCCTGCAGGTATGGCGTGACCGGACACTGGAAGACATTCACCTCACCCTTGGCGCGTTGCCTTCCGCCGTTCGTCCACAGAAAGCCACTGAGCGTCCTACCAAACGCACGCTGGGTATCGTAGTTGAACCGCTCGATGCGACAGAGAACGAATACGTCGACAAAACGGGCGTGCTGGTGTCTGAAGTAAAACGGGGCAGCGAGGCGTTCCGATTCGGTGTCCGGGTCGGCGTTGTTATCCTGCAGGTCAATGATACGCCTATCTCTTCCGTAGCTGAGTACCACCGTGTGATGGCCTCCGTAACATCCGGCGAGATCCTCATGTTCCTCATCCGCCGCGGGATGGACAATCCGACCATCATTTCCATTACAAAACCGTGATAAAAATGGTGAAGTAGTGAGTTGGTGAAGTGGTGAGTTAAAACCATACCCAGAGGTGTATACGGTATTGTAGGACGGTTGCTGCGAATGAGTCAATCTATACATCGATATATTCGGTCTCTTACCAGGCACTATCCTTCCCGATTTCTGGCGCCTCAATTTTCCAGGCTTATGGAACACCTGTTTCCGACGCGTGAGCCGTTATGGCTGGTCAGCGAGCCGTGCGGCCAGGCGCCTTTCTGGGCATTGAACCTCGCACATTCACATCAACGAAAAATCTATTATTTCCCTAAAGCGTGGGGTGCTTATTGGATGGCGGAGTCCTTTCCCTCCTTTCTGGATAAACATGTCGTGCCGAGTTCGTTATTTATGGACATCGGCGCCCACCTGGGGTCGTTCAGTTTCTATGCAGCCCGTCTGATTGGAGCGGAAGGGCAGTCCATCCTGTTTGAGCCGGACCCTGATATCTACGAGGCCCTGGCCCGCAGTGCAAAGCTCAACTATCCCGATACCATCATCTGCGAAAATATCGCGCTCTCCAACGAAAATGGGACCGCCACTTTCTACAAGGCCAGAAGGCCGGCTTCGAGTTCACTGATGCCGGAATCAGAGGCGGAAGGTCATGCGCAGCGGTACGAAAGTTCCGTTGAAGTTGCTCGATTACGACTGGATGATTATGTCGAAGAGCATGAGGTCGATCTGGACCGGCTAAAATTGATCAAGTGCGATGTCGAAGGCCATGAGATCGAAACTGTGAGCGGCATGCGCCAGACACTGGTTGACGCCGGCTATCCGCTTTTATGGCAGGAGGTCCGCGGTCCGAGCGGGTCCACCCGCGCGCCGAACACATATCCTGAGGTTAAGCGGCTGTTAGGTGAACTGGGATATAAGCCATTTTTCTGGACGGACGGCGCATTGCGACCCGTTTTGGACAAAGAGGTCGTGGGGCGTGAGGATGTGGTGTTTCGGCATGAAGACGGTAATAAAGAGGGCGGATAGGACATGAGGAAAGGGTTACACCAGGTGCTCCTTTCCTCACTTCCTGACGAGGACTTTACTTTATCCTGTTTTTGCCGCTTCTATCACGTCTCCAATCGTACCTTGATAATCAAACGCTTCTTCGGGAGTATCATCGTACTTCCCCGCCAGAATCGCCCGGCATCCGGCTATCGTATCTTCCAGATCAATATAGCGCCCGACCTTACGTATATAGATTTCCAGATTCGGCAGGGACTGCGTCAGGAACTGATGCAAGCGCCGGGCACGCTGAGCGTTTTTTTCATCTTCCTCTCGGTCTTCAAGCCAGAACAGATTGTCTGGACCATTCCATTCGACATGGTGATGTAGATCCGCATATCGTGTGAACAGCCGGTACATGTCTGCTGTCGTTTCTCTATGGATGGCACCTGCCCGATGGTCTGTCAGGAGATTGGAACGGGAACGCAGCATGTCGATGGCAGGAAGCCAGCCACTCCGGAATCGGTCGAGGTCGTAGGTAAGCACCGTATCCAGGTTTTCCGTCGTCCTCATTCTATAGGTACCCGCATACATCCATCGAAGCAAGGCGCGGGAATAGCCCTGCCACAGGTGAAATACCTTCAGGGTGATTTGCTTCATGACACCTGAGTCCCCCACCTGTCTGTCCGTAAATAGAACCGCATTTTACATTTATCCTTGTGTCATTACCATCTACGCGTGTCGTTTTTCTTCTATCTTCAACTTGTTTTATACCTGTCAAATATATATCATACACACTATAAGGTTGCAGGCGGCATATGTCATTTTACGTGCGATAGGGAATAGTAAAAGATAGTGCGGAGTTTCGAGTAAAAGATAATACAGTACAGAGTGCAGGGTATTACAATGATTCGTTGTTTCGTCGTTGGATTTCGCTGCGCTCAATTGAAAGTAATGAACGCCTCTTCGAGGCATTATTATTACGCGCTCCGCTGCGCTCGCTGTGCTTTTCGTCGTTTTCTCGAAAGGATTTTCTTTATGTCGGAAGAACCCATTATTCAACTGCCGGATACGTCGTCATGGGGGACACCGGATTGGGGTGTTAAGGTGATGCCGAAGGATAGCAAGGGCATCGTTATGCGGGATTGTCTGATAGGTCGTGCCGGTGAGGTGCCGGACGTTGCTCCGAAGAATACGGGGGTTTCGCAACGGGGTTCTGTGGTGGACCCGAATACGCCCGATTTTGGATTTCCCATTCGAGATAAGAACCTGGTGTGGGCGGATAACATCGCAGACCTCTATGAACAGGCCAAAGGAGGACAGTGGGACGCCACGACCGATATCCCCTGGGATGATCTGCCTGAACTCCCGGATGATCTGGAACAGGCCGTATGCCAGATTATGACGTTCCTGATACAAAATGAATACCTGGCCATGTATCTCCCGGCCAAATTTATGCATCAGATCGATCCGCAATTTACGGAAGTGGTCCTGTTCCTGGCCACCCAGGTGATGGATGAAGCCCGGCATGCGGAGGTATTCACCAAGCGGGCACTGGCTAACGGCGGCGGCCTCCAGTATGTGTCGGCGGCTGAGGAGTGGTCGGTGCGCAGCCTGTTGTCTCAGGATGACTACTCGAACGGCTCCTTTCTCATGCACGTCCTGGGGGAAGGGACGTTTATGGAACTGCTGATGTTCCTCGAGGACATATCGCCCGATCCGGTCACGGCAAAGACCTTCAAGCTGGCGCGGCAGGATGAAGGTCGGCATGTCGGCTACGGCATCTCTCATTTCTCCTACCATATTGAACAGGATCCGTCGATCAAGGATCAGCTTCTGGCGGCAGCGGAAGGACGCACCATGTTCCTCCAGCAGGCGTCCGGATCGAGTCCCTTTGTCCTGAAAGCCATGATGACGCTGGCCGGCGGCGGTTCACACCCGGAGCAACTGGCCAAAGGCCGGGATCGGGTCCGTGAGTTGTACGAAGAAATGCATAAAAAACGGGTGCGTGGATTAGTCTCCATCGGTTTTGAGCGAGAAGCGGCGGAACGAATTTCGGAATTACATGGGAGTGGGGTTCAGAACTTTATGTAATACAATTGTTGAATTATGATTTATGAATTGTTAACCGGTAGCTATATGAAAGGTTCAGAGTGACCAACTTGTTGCAGGACACAGCACAACGTGCAATCCGGTATCTGGCGGCGCTGGATGATCGAGGGGTAGCGCCGTCGGTTGAGGCGGTAGCGGCGCTCGGGGCGCTGGATACATCCTTGCCCGATAGGCCGACGGATCCGGCTGAGGTGCTGGATTTACTCGATACCTACGGTTCACCAGCGGCCACCGCGAATACGGGCGGGCGCTATTACGGATTTGTGACCGGCGGTGTGTTGCCGGCGGCGTTGGCGGCAAGCTGGATGTCGAGTACGTGGGATCAGAATGGCTTCGGATATACGAATTCGCCGGTGGCAGTTGTGCTGGAGGAGATAGCGCTCAGGTGGTTGGTTGACCTTCTGGGGTTGCCCTCAGGTTGTGGCGGGGCGTTTGTGACCGGGGCGACCATGGCCAATTTTACGGCGCTGGCAGCGGCACGCCATGCGGTGCTGAAACGGACTGGATGGGACGTGGAAGCTGATGGGTTGTTCGGAGCGCCGCCCATCACGGTCCTCATCGGTGAAGAGGCCCATCCTACGTTAACCAAATCGCTCGGTCTGCTGGGTCTGGGACGCAATCGGGTAGTCAAAGTTCCTGTCGACGACCAGGGCCGGATGCGTGTAGACGCCCTGCCCGATATCGCCGGACCGACGATCATCTGTACGCAGGCGGGGAATGTAAACACCGGCGCGATCGACCCGATTTGTGAATTGTCCGATCGATCCGACAATTCAGGTACCTGGGTGCATGTGGACGGCGCTTTCGGCCTCTGGGCGCAGGCAGCGCCGCAACGAAGATATCTGACGGCAGGGATAGAGAAAGCCGACTCCTGGGCCACGGACGCCCATAAATGGCTCAATGTGACGTATGACTGCGGCCTGGCGTTTGTCAAAGATCCGGCCGCATTGTGTGCGGCCATGTCGATCAGCGCGGTTTATCTGCCTCAGACAACCCGTCGTGAGCCTCTGCATTATACCCCGGAGGCCTCCCGCCGTGCCAGGGGCATCGAAATCTGGGCAACCCTTCGGTCGCTCGGCCGGACCGGCGTAGCAGATCTGATCGAAGACAACTGCCGTATGGCTACCCGTTTCGCCGAAAAACTACAGCAAGCCGGGTTTGAGATAGTGAATGAAGTCATGCTGAATCAGGTCCTGGTGTCATTCGGTACGCCGGAGCACACGCTGGCCGTGATTAAACGCATCCAGGAAGACGGCACGTGCTGGTGCGGCAGCACCGTCTGGCAGGGCCGGACCGCCATGCGCATCAGCGTCTCCTCCTGGACGACGACCGAAGAGGATGTGGATCGGAGCGTGGAGGCGATGATCCGGTGTGAGGGGATAGAACGCGGTTAACTCAGGAACAAGGATTAAATAGCCGAGGATAATATGAGTGCACTACGTATCCCCACCATTGATGTCTCTGAAGAAACAGAGCGCCATGTGATGATCTCACAAGGTACATCCGACGAATACCAGGGCCATCCGACGACTCTTTTGATGCCCGATATCACCACCATGTTCTGCGTCTATCCGCTTGGTCACGGCGGACCGGCGGTGGTGTTGCGCCGAAGTGAGGATACCGGGTTGACCTGGAGTGCGCCGTTGCCCGTACCGGACAACTGGGCCACAGCCAACAACTGCCCGGCGATCTTCCGGTTTGTTGGGCCCGACAGCATAGAACGGCTCTTTGTGTATGAAGGCAACGGCGATATGCGTCAGGCCATGTCACTCGACCAAGGCCGAACCTGGACGCCTTTCGAGCCGAATGGATTGAAAACGGTCATGCCTTTCACCTCGATCATCCCGATTGAAGGCCGGCGTCTTCTGGGCGTCTGGAGCCGGCACTCTACCTTGCAGAGCATCTCTTTCGACGGTGGGGAGACCTGGGAACCGGAACAGATGATCTGCCAGGAGGATAAGGTCTTTGAGGGATGCATGCCCTGCGAGCCGGCGTTGATTCGTTCACCTGACAGCAATCAAATTGCCTGTATCATGCGAGAGAACAGCCGTCGGTATCAATCGCTGATTCAATTCAGCGAAGACGACGGGACTACCTGGTGCGATCCCGTCGAAACGGCCCCGGCCCTTACCGGCGACCGCCACCAGCCTCGTTATACGCACGATGGTCGCCTGGTGCTCTGTTTCCGTGATATGACGGCAGACAGCCCGACGCATGGACATTTCGTCGCCTGGGTCGGTACGTACGACGACCTCGCTCAAGGGCGTGACGGCCAGTATCGTATTAAGCTGCTCCACAGCCACGCGGAACGGACGCACGATTGCGGGTATCCGGGCCTCGAACTTCTCCAGGACGACACGCTGATCGCCACGACCTATATCAAATACCGCCCCGGCCCCGAGAAACATTCCGTGGTCAGCGTGCGGTTTACGTTAGAGGACATGGACGGGAGATGAGTACGGAAACCGCATCCTGCATCACTTAAACAGGACATAAAGACTATGGGCACAGTACACAAATATCAGGGTAAAGACGGCAACAATCAGTGGGAAGGCGTTCAGGTGCAGCCGTATGAAAGAGGTGGCGCGGTTGGTGGATCAGTACGGGTGGTTATCGGACCGGAGGACGGTGCACATAATTTCACCGTGCGCTATTTTGAGATCGAACCCGGTGGTCAATCCTCCTTCGACCGCCATGAACACGACCACGGCGTGTATATCCTTAAAGGAAGGGCCAAAGTATTGATCGGCTGGGATGTCCACGATGTGGGGCCTGGCGATGTGGTCTACATCGCTCCGAACGAACAGCATCAGTTCGAAAGCATTGGCGAAGACCCGCTGGGTTTTCTCTGCGTCGTACCGCCGAAGGACGATCCGGGCGAGCAGAAGGAGCAATGCTGAGCAATTTTCGAATTCTCATTCATCTCCAAGCTATGGATCCCCGCTTAAAGCCCCCGGTCAAATCAGTTTTGTCTTGTACAGTACTACCTTAACCCATTCTTGATTAGATGGACCTGCGTCTCCACATATCCATGGCGTACTTCTTCAAAACGTGGGCCCATGGTCTGATGCAGATCACCGAGGGCGTGGAATGGGACGGTGGGAATGGCGTGGTGTTCAGCGTGGTAGGCGTTGTTCCAGTTCAGCCAGCGGATGAGGGGGAACGTCAGGACTGTCCGGGTATTGAGGAGGAGGTTGCGGACGCGGGGACATCCTGTATGTTCCGACATGCGAATGAGCCTCATAAAGGGTTCACCAACAAAACGGGGAATCAGCCAGTATATGGCTACGAACCAGGTGCTGAACCAGATAGAACCGGCAGTTGACACTGCATATACCCCGCACATCACCCAGGCTTCACGACGGACGTTGGCCAGCTCCCGCTTCGGCAGAAATTTCAGTTCTACCGCATTAAACATTCCGAACAGCATACGAAACAAGGTCAGCAGGTTGCTATAAAAATAGGGGATGGCCGTGGCATAATACAAATACCCGCCCAGCCGCTCGGCGATGGGAATCATCTCCGGATCATCCCCCACAATCTGCGTACAAGAATGATGGGCGGTATGTTCGTACCGGAAATAAACGGGGATCAGGAACAGGCTTGTTCCGGCCACCCATCCCACCGCCTTGTTCATAAACGGACTCTTGAACGCCGTGCCGTGGGAACACTCATGAAACGGCGCGAACCAATGGACCATCACCACGCCGTGCAGCACCATAGTCGGGACCACCCACCCCGTCCCCAGCGACAGACACACCAGAAATCCCGTCAACAGCATGGCCAGCGTGTGTCCCGCCAGAAAAACAAAACCGGGGCCATTCCGCTCCCGGCGCTGCAACAGCTCATTCAACCGCGCCTGGGGCACAATATCCGTAGGCTTAACCGCCTGCTTGTTTTCTGATTGCGTTATCATTTGTTTTTCGTTATACCCGGCGCTGAAGCGCCGGGATAGTGGATTTCGTCTATAATAAAAATAGCTTACCCCACCAATAACGTCAAACAAAAAGCCTGTCTATCCGTTACACTCCTCAATCACCCAATCACTAAATCACCAATCTCCATTTCAAAGCCCCGGCACCCGCCCCCTGTACCCTGTCAGTTCCACATACCCCTGGCCCGTCACCGGTCTGCCCTGATCTGTACCGCGCACAACCACACTGCCTTCCCAGTAGATCACGCCGATCAGACTATTCTTACCGAGTTCCTGGTCACTCACGGTCGGCGTCAGTCGTAATTCGATCTGCTCTGAGGGTACGGCGATGCGCCAGGCATGCGGATACGTTCCGCCTGAATGCGGACTGGTCCAGGCGCCTGTCGCTTCGATCTCGAACATTTCCAGGGACAGATGTCGCCAGGTTCCGTCCGTGTAGATCATCGTACCACTCGAGGTCGGTTCATACGTCCCGTCTTTACGGCGCATCACGAAGAGCATCAATTCCCGGTTGTTGTCCAGTTGCAGGCTGAACCAGTCCCATCCCTTCTGGTCGTCCGAAATCTGGTTGGACCCAAATTCATGATCCATCCACGACAGGCCTGTGACCTCGAACGTCGCCCCTTCAAAGGTCAGTGTCCCCGTGGTCTGCAACCGCGTCAACGAATAATAGTGGGACGCCCGTCCGACGCCCGGTGATTTTTGACTCACCCCGTCGTGCCCGTGGATAACCGGCGGTTTAGCGGGAACCAGGTCGAGTGCAATGGACGCAAAGTCTGCGGATGCCCGTATCCGATGCGCGGCGCTGTCGGCCAATTCTGCAGACCAGTCGTTGATCCAGACCTGGAAGCGGTTTTCGCGCGCACCGGCCATATCCAGCGCCGGTCGGCTGATTTCTTCCTTATGAAAAAACTGCTCACCGTCTTCGTCTGTCAGCGCAAAATGTGCGAAATACAACGTATGCATCCGCCACCGCGAGCCGCCCGGCTGTGGATTCGGATTGATTCCAACCCGAAAGAAGGTCAGCTCATACCCGAAAATCCGATCATTACTCTGTAGATGCCCGGTATAATACCACCATTCCGTCTGATAGGCGGGATGCGAGGCGTGATCCTGTGGGAACTGGAAGGTATAGGGGGGGATGGCCTGTTTGAAAGCCTTGGTGGGCTGTGCAAGGGTTGGGCTGGAGAGTAAAAAAAAAGAAAGGAGAAAAGGAAGAAAGGATGAAAGGAAGAAAGCATATCTATTGCGCGCCCCAATCCGGTTTCTGTAACCACGAAGTGCTCGATGCGATCCCGCAGGGAACCCTCCATCCGTAATCCGCAATAGTTTATCCCTCCATCCGCATCGCGTCTGCGGCCGATCGGCCTGCTGCATTTCGTGCGGGCGCCAGACCGGCCAGCAGCGCTGTGATGACCATCAACGCCAGGACCTGGACGAATATCCAGGGATCGATAAACAGGCGGATGCTCCAGCCGAAGAACTGTATGTTGATGACGTAGATCAGCAAAATGGACAGCGCCACGCCGCAGGCGCAGCCCATGACCGTCCCGATGAGTCCGAGCAGGCCGCTTTCTACAAGGACCATCTTACGGATCTGACGTTTCAGCGCGCCGACGGCACGCATGACACCGATCTCCCGGCCACGTTGCAGGATCAGGGCCGTCAGGGTGGTGATGACGCCCAGGACAGCCACGACAATGGCAATAGCCTGCAAGGCATAGGTAATTCGGAAGGTCTGGTCGAATACCATCAGCGCTCGTTTCCGTAATTCGTGGTTCGGGGTCACATGCATCATCTGGTGGTTATCGATCATACTCAGGAAACGTTGGCGGACGTCGTCATTTTGTGCCTCCGGTTCCAGATAGAGGGCCATGCTCTCCGTACGGGAGGACTGCCAGATGGTTTCAAAATGGTGGTAGTCCATCATGATGGTCCCGGTATCCGAACTGTAGTCGTAGAATACCCCGGCAATCGGTAGTTGCTGTTCCCCGGTGGGTGTAGACACCGTGACCAGGTCGCCGGCGTCCACTCTATGACGGTAGGCAAAGCTCTCGGTGACCAGCACGCCGTGGCTGGCGAGTGCTTCTGAAAGGACTTCCCGGGAAGGACGGCCATCCAGAAATTGCAGTCGGCCGAACTGCCGGTGTACATCGAAATCTATTGCGACGACAAAGGCGATTCGATCATTATACGTAATGCGAACGCCTCGATAGGTATCCACGGCTGCTACGCCTTCGAGGCGGCGGGTCTGTTCTACGATATCAGACGGTATGGATACGGTCGCCCCACCGCCCCGCCCGCCAGCCGGCTGAATATACAGATCGCCCCGAATCGACTGGGTGATCCACAGATCAACCGTCTCCCGGAAGCTGCCTACCATGATGGACATGCCGACCAGCATGCTGACCGCCACCATCAACGCAGCGACGGACACGCTGATCCGGGCAATCGCGTCTTTCAGATAGCGGGCGCCGAGCATGCCTTCGATATTCGCCGATAGGCGGAACAGGCGAGCTACCAATTGTTCGATGCCCAGGGCGCAGACCGGCGCCAGCAACGAAAAGCCGGCCAGCAGCAAAAAAGCACTGAGAAAACCGCCCCATGGATTGTGCGCCTCTACGGTCCAGACGCTGATTAACGCGGTCAGCAACAGGGCGCCCGACCCGGCCATCGTCCACCGGGCGATAGGCAACGCCGTCCCTTCGATCAGGATACCCTGGCGCACAGTAACCACGGGCGATGTTCGTGAAGCTTCGAGCGCCGGCGCCAGCGCGGCCAGCAGGGAGGCGAAGACCCCCAGCAGAAAACCGTAGACATACGTGGCCGTATCCAGATGGAGGGAGGAAGCATGGGCGACGAGATACAGGGTCGTGAGTGTACGGGAGATGGAACTGAGCGTCAGCTTGGTCAGCAACGTCCCAAAGCCCAGGCCCAGTAGACTCCCGACCACGCCAATGAACAGGGCTTCGACAAGGACCATACCCGCCACCTGACGCCGGGTGACCCCGACGCTACGCAGCATACCGATCTCCCGCCGCCGCCGCAGTACGGCCATGGCTATCGCATTAAAAATAAGGAACATGGCCACAAAAAGAGCGATGCTCGAAAGCGCGGTCAGGCTGAGTGCAAACGCACTGACCATGTTCTCCACCTGCTGCGTACGGTTCTGGGATTGCGTGACCGAAGCCTGCGGTGGTAAGATGGATTCAATCCGTGCGATCGTTTCTTCCCGACGTTTCGGGTCAACGAGCAGATCGATCCGATCCAGTTTACCTATCCGCTGAAACATCTCCTGCGCGACCCCGATATCCACCATGACCACATTGCCGCCCAGGGCATGTTGCAATTCTTCAGATTCGATGATATAGCGAATAGTCAGGGGGATAAGGCGGCCGGTGGACAGGACGGTCAGCGTATCTCCGAGATCTAATTGGTGCCGGTTGGCAAGGGTGGTGGTCACCGCGACGCCTCGGGAATCAGCTAAAAATGCCAATGCCCCCTGCATATACGCGTTATCCGATGCAGGTAAAAATCGGGTAAAAGGGGCTTCCAGAAGCAGATCTATCCCCATCACCAGGAGCGTTTCGTTGAACTTCTGGTATACAACGGTATCGTTTGAACCGAATAAATCTGGCCCGATCACAGGTCCTGCATGAGCACGAGTGTACGTCTGTATCACGGGTGCCAGCGCCTGCACGCCTTCAATTTTCCGGATAAGAGGAAAGATCAGTTCATCAAGGCCCTCACTGTCCCCCACGACCTGGAAATTCGAGGTCCCGGCAATGGCATCAATCGTATCCGAAAACGAAGCCATCGCCGACGTATTGGCCAGACGAACGCTGACAAAAACCGCCACCCCGATCGCCACCCCGAGGATCGTCAGCGCAGAGCGCCCTTTGTCATGAATCAAATAACGTAATGAGATCAAGCGGAACAGGTGGAACATGTAAATGGTGAGTTGGTGAGTTGGTGATGGCATGTGCCCTTTGGACACGATGCGAGGACTTCGTGGCTGACTGGTTTAAGTCTTTTCAATCAACAAATCAGCAAATCACTAAATCAGCAGATTTAGACGTATTCATCCATCATCTGAAATATATGATTCACTGATATGGTTGACCACTTTTTTCTGTTATTTTAGCTCCCCTGAGAACCTTTTTGCTTGTATTACGCCTACTGGATAAAGGCATATTCTTATAAAAGCGTCATCCCATTGTGATCATAACCATGACGCCTTATAATACCAATGGCTATATCATAAATTCATAAATCAGCAATTGGGCTTACAAATCCGCAATCCGAAATTAGCATAGCTATGGCCCCTATTTCAACACCTCCAGCCTTTCTCTGGCCCGGGTATTATCCGGACTCAGTTCAAGTGCGCGTTCATACATACGAATCGCGGATGGCGTATTTTCGTCGGCCTCGTACAAACGGCCAAACGCCAGTACGATCGAGCTAGATTCAGGATAGAAATCTCTGTTGAGTTCATAGATCATAATCGCGTCTTTCGTTTTGCCTTCTTTCTCTAGGCGCTCCCCCAGTGTATTGACTTCCCACGCCCTAAAATCGAAAGAACCGATCAGGGCCTATTTTTCGCGCAGTTCGCGGTAAAGATTTACCGTAGCCTCCCCTCCTTCGGTGTCGAGTGTGCGCTGCATCGCCTGGGTCAGCAGGATGGGTTTGGACTGGCCCCGGTGGCAGGATTTACAGGTGATCTCCATAGGTGGCTCGTCCCGCTGAGGGATGAGGGGCAGCACCTGCCGGTTGAGGTTTTCCGTCATACGGATCATGAACCGTGCCTTCACTTTATCCGGATCGTCGTCTCTTTCGAAGACCACGCCTTCGAAAGAGACGCCATCGCCGCCTATATGGCAGTACCGGCACCGGACATCGAGGGCAAAGGAAAAATGTCGCATGCGGTCAATCAGTTCAGGTCGTGTGATGTCCTTGGGAAACACCTGGACATTCTTCAAGGTTTGCGAATCCTGGGCATGGACAGTTGGGCAAAACGGGCCTATTAAGGCGCCCCATAGGATCAGAGCCGCGCGGATGGGGCGATGAAAGAAACGGTAGGACTTGTAGATCTCCCTTTTGGATTGTCTGATTGACTGATTTTGGTTTTTTCAATCAACAAATCAGACAATCAACAAATTAACAAATCAAGTTGTTTGTATCGAGCATATAGCTTTGTAGACCGGAGGATAGGTTAAAAAAGTTTAGCATGAGTTTGCCGACCGCTTCCGAACCGTAGATAATGATGAGTTTCATATTTAGCGGATTGGCGTACGTTTTGCCTGGTCAGTGGGAGGATGGGTACGCCGATATGGATGTCATGGCTTCTTTAAATCCTTGACCGGGCTGGTCAACGAAGCAAACCCATCGATTTTACAGGTGACCACATCGCCGTCTGATATGGGGACGGCGCCGGGGGTACCCGTCGATATCACATCTCCTGGCTGCATGGTCATGATCTGAGAATGGAAGGACACCAGATGATCCGGCGGGAACGCCATGGCCGAGACCACATTGGAGGCATGGTCCATGCCGTTGATCACCGTCGATACCTGCAAGCCCATGACATCCGGCACTTCATCGGGCGTCACCAGTTCGGGGCCGAATACAAAAAACGTATCGAAATTTTTACACAGGGTCAGGTAGCGCGGATTCAAACGCAAAATATCTTCCGCCGTCATATCAATGATCGTCGTAAATCCGGCCACCGCATCCAGCCAGTTATCCTTTGCTACATCCTTACATGTCCGCCCGATGACCACGCCTAATTCCGCCTCTGCGGTGGTTCGCTCCGATAGGGTCGGAATCTCAATCATCTCTCCGGGGCCGATCACGGTGGTGGATGATTTGATAAAACTGCCCGGATATTTATCCGGCAGGGTTTCGGACAGATCCCCGGCATGCGCCAGGTAATTCAATCCAATACCCCAGATACGTCCCGGATAGCGATATAACGGACCGAAAGTCACGTTTTGCTCAACGGGCATATCCGCCAGGGCAGCTTTTTCTTCCCCGTCATACCATGCTTTCAAATCATCGAACTTTGACGATTGCAACAACATGAGTAAGTCTGTTGGAAACTGCGTATGATACGCCTTGTTCACCTGCGGCAGGGAAACATACCCCGCGTGTGTGCGTATCGCCGCTACTTCATCATCTTGCTGTATAATGGTCGCGACCCGCATCGTATATCTCCTTGTGTCAGCGAACGATATTTAGTCCTTTTCTTCAGAGTTAGATAACCACACATAGAGCGTTTATCAACCTTTTTCGCAGTAATTGTATCCAGGTAGTACTTACCTTAAAACGATCCGGGGTTAAATATCAACTTGTGGACTCGGCTATGATGGGTATTAATTAACTCAGACACGACCTGACTAACACATCACTGGAGGAGCACATCCATGGCAGCCCCAAAAATTACGAAAATTGAACAAGTAGTCTTTGAGTACACGATGCAGAATATGGGGACGGATTACAACGGGTTCAATGGGGTCTATGAAAAGGGCATTACGCGGACCATGCGGGGCAGTATCCTGCGCATTCACACCAGCATCGGCATCACAGGAGAATATCCGGGTGGCGGCGGGCTGCCGCCTCATGTGATTCAGTATATTCTGGGTAAGAATCCGTTCGAGCGGGAAAAGATTTATAATGATTTGAAACGAGGGCTCCGGCACACCGACCGCACGGCCATCAGCGGGCTGGACGTAGCATTGTGGGATTTTGCAGGTAAGGTCTACAATGTGCCCATTTATCAGCTTCTCGGCGGCTATAAGAAAACGATACCGGCCTATGCGAGTACGTACCACGGTGATGAAAACGGCGGACTGCATACACCTGAGGCCTTTGCCGATTTTGCCGCCCAGTGTTACGATATCGGCTACAGAGGGTTCAAAATTCACGGCTGGGGTAATGCGCCGATTGAAAGGGAAGTCGCCAACGTCCATGCGGTCGGCAAACGCGTGGGTGATAAAATGGACCTGATGATCGACCCGGCGTGTGAATACGATACCTGGGCGCATGCGCTGAAAGTTGGTCGTGCCTGTGACGAGCAGGGATACTTCTGGCTCGAAGATCCGTACAAAGACGGCGGCGTCTCCATGTTCGGTCATAAGAAACTGAGTGAACACATCACCACGCCCATCCTGCAGACCGAGCATATCTTCGGCCTGGAGCAGCATGTCGACTTCATCGTCAATGGCGGCACCGATTTCGTGCGCACCGGCGTGTACGAGGACGGCGGGATAACCGGCGTGATGAAAGTCGCCCATGCCACCGAAGGGTTCGGCCTCGACGTAGAGCTGCATGGCGGCCAGCTTGCCCATCGGCATTGTATCGCGGCGATCCGAAACACCAACTACTATGAACTCGGCCTGCTGCATCCTCTGATAAAAACGACCAAACCGCCCATCTACCCACCCGAATTCACCGACGAACTCGAAAACGTGGATGAAAACGGCCACGTCCCGGTACCACAAGGGCCGGGTCTGGGCGTTGATCTCGACTGGGATTACATCAAAGCACATCAGGTGGATACGCATGTGTGGGAATGAGATTGAACCAGCAGGTAGACGCAGACACAGGTACACCCTTATAAATTCATCATTATAACAAAGAGAGTAGCATGAATATCGGAAGTTCTACCCACGAATATATCAAAGCGGAGTTAAACCGGGACGAGCTGGCGCCGAGTCCGTTCAAACAGTTTGAGATCTGGTATAAACAGGCCTGCGACTCGGCGGATATCGTACATCCCAATGCCATGAGTCTTGCCACCGTTTCCAGCCAGGGTACGCCCACCCTGAGAACCGTTTTATTAAAGATGTTCGACGAAGACGGATTCATATTCTTTACCAACTATGAAAGCAGGAAATCCAGGCATATCCAGGACAATCCCAACGTATCCATCCTCTTTTTATGGAAGACGCTCGAGCGGCAGGTGACAATCACCGGTACGGCGTCGAAAATATCGACGGCGGAATCGCTCAAGTACTTTTCAACCCGTCCCAGGGGCAGTCAGTTGGGAGCGTGGATTTCAGATCAGAGCAGCGTGATTTCATCGCGGAAAATTCTGGAACAGAAGCTACAGGAGATCAAGAACAGGTTTTCCAGCCGAAAGATATCCCTGCCCAGCTTTTGGGGCGGTTATCGTGTGGTTCCCAAGACCATCGAGTTCTGGCAGGGGCGTCCCAGCAGGTTAAACGATCGTTTTGAGTATAGCATTAATGACGATCTATCCTGGACGATCGAGAGGTTGGCGCCGTAGGAGGTTGGAGAGATATGAGGATAGCGTGTTCTTCTCATTATTGCCCGGTAGGTCCGGCGGTCCGGTATATCCGAAGCTTTTCCAGCCGGCCTCATCTCCACCCCGTAACCGATAGGGATGAGGGAAGATCCGCAGGGAACGGTCTTTCAGCGGGAGGTAGATGCGTGCGTGATCATTACGGGCAGACTGCTTCAGGGCGATCGCGGTTTCCAGGGCCTGGTGGTAACTGCAGCCGCTGTCCAGCTCGTCTTCGCCGGTCGCCTGCCCGGTCCACGAGTCCTACCACCTCGCAGTCCCGATGCCGGGCGTAGGCATGCAGATAACACCGTCCCCAGGTGCCTGCGCCGCCGACAACGGCTACGCGGTATTTTCTGATCATCAGAGCGTGACCTCGATGCTTTGATTGGCCTTATGGATTGATCCGGGTGGTTTTCACCGGCCCCATGCCCATGATCTGCACGATCACCGCTTCGTCCTTCGCCCCATCATAGTGATGACCGCCGGCAGGATGTTTTACAAAGCTGCCTTCTTTCACCGGCACGGTTTTATCGGGATCGAAGACCTCACTCCCCGGGCCGAGGGATACCCACCAGGTGCCTTTGACGACCGTGATGAACCGGTCCTGGTCATGAAAGTGCGGCCGACTCATCCGACCGGGACCAAATCTGACGCGAAGCACATAGATCCCGGGTTTGGACGGATCACCCGTGATCACGACCTGGTTAACGCCGTCCTCGCCCAATGCCATGTCTTCCGGCTCGGCCGTGATAAATCCCGACGCATCCGGCTTAATGGACTGCCCTGATACACTGAGGCCGGTCAATAAAAACATACCCAGTAAACAACTTATCCATTTGGTAGCAGTTGAACGAGTCATGATTTCCTCCTTCGGCATCTATGCCTTATCTAAAAAATATGAGATGTTCAACGCCTTGATTTTAAGCAATCCATTCTGTATCACCTCTTCAAGAGAAACGCTGATGCGTACATTCTCGACGGCGCTGAACGAGCAGGATTATTCGAATACGTTTTTAATGATCTCTTATGAAGAGAACGAAAGTCAGGACGCCATACATGCAATTTCAACACATGTTCGTACTTTATCCCGGATCTATCTATGTATTTGACCGCCTCGGGGATACCTACCGCAAGACAGAGCAGTATGATCTATCCCTGGAATATTATCAAAAGTTCCTTGAAATAGAACCGGCCAACCCGCGGGTATTGGGTACCATCGAGCAGATAAAGAAATTGGATCACCAAGGTACCTCTTTCATCTTCCTTAACGCCCTCCTGTTTTTATTGCAAGCATAAGGGACGGGTCACTGAATCGAGATGCTCGTGCTAAGGCACAACCCTCATGGCGCCCGCTTCATCCGATACAGGATATGCCCATGCTTGTACAGCTCGTACATCACAATCACGGTAATACCCAGCAGAATGTACCACAGAACGCTATCCAATAATCCCATCATCCGCTCCACGCCTCCAGAGACCGTGGATACATCCCCTTTAAAGACTATGGTCGGCTCAAGCTGCAATAGGAAGTAGAGGACGACCAGGGTAGCGAAGTCCAGGACGATCTCGATGCTGATCTTCGGCAGATTCCATTGATCGGAAAACAGATGGTAGCCGTGCAGGATGATCGCGCCGATCAGGATGATATTCACCGGCCAGTAAAATACCGCCCAACCTTCTGACAGGCCGATGTTCCATATAGAGTTACCCGCGGTGACCGAGTTGGTAAAGCCGATGGCGCCATTCCACCATAGCAGGCCGATGGTTTCGAACGCGAGGTTAAACATGTTGTCCGTCCGATCCATGCGCAGGTTCGGCTGCAATGAAGGCAGGCTCGACGGATTCCAGTTTTCATACCAATCGAGCTTTTCACCGGAATACTCCATAATCGCGAAGCCGCCGGTGACGCAGCCGGTAGCGAGGATGACCAGATAAAACAACCGCGACAGTAAGCCCGGCATTTCAGAAAGCGTCTCACTGCCTGTGAAGATCGATACCACGGTGATCGCGACCTGCACCGCAATCACCACGCTGATGACGATTTTCAATATATGCTTATAGCCAGGGAATAAGGACGGCCCGATAAGATATTGCTGCGGCGCATAGCCGGCGGCCACTTTCATAGGGTGCCCCAATTGTTTCAGAAAGGCCTTCTGGTCATCCTCATTGAGTTCTCGGCCCGATTCTTCGCTCTTATCCTCCATTTGTTCATAGAGGGATATTTTAAGTTCCTGTTTGATGTCTTCGCGGCTCTCTTCGGGCAAATAATTCGACACGGTATGCAGATATCTATCCACCCAATTCATGATTCATCCCCCTCCAGCATCGTTGAAATGCGGCTGTTTAAATGCGACCATTCTTCTGTTAAGCGGTTCAATACGTCCTCGCCGATCTCCGAGATCCGATAGAAACGCTTCTGACGCTTGTCTTCTTCGCGCCATTCACTCCATAACAGGCCCTGTTTTTCCAACCGGCGCACCAGGGGGTACAACGTCCCCTCATCGATCTCAATACCTAATGAAATCAATGCTTTACGAAGGGAGTACCCATAGTGCTCCTTTCTGAGTTGAGCTAAGACAGCCAGCACAATAGCCCCCCGTCGTAATTCCAACCGCAGTTTTTCGAAAATCTCTTCTGCTTCCATAAGGTCACCCGGCATTTCGTTAAAGGGGCATACTGGACGCCACATACTATGTATCACATATCTATGTGTCACACAGTATACATCACACAGTACGAATATGCAACTATTTTTTTCGATGAGGTGAAAAAAATGCAGGTTAGTGGCTAAAACAGGTAGAGAAATTAGAGGACAATTCCAGTTGAGCGCTCTCGGGGCTGGTCCCCGGCATCCAGATGGGGTGATGCGGTGAGTGGTCTTCGGTATGTATGCGTAGTCTGAAGTGATAAGCGAGCATGATACCCGCCTGATCATATCCTTGAAAGATGATAACTTCTCCCTGGCTCTGTTGTAAATTCTATCATCCCCCTGGCCTCATCTATCGTCTCAAACGCGTGTCCTTCGACGGTGACGGGCACCGGTGCTCGGACCCGACATCGGCCTTTGTGAGAAGATACGATTTCGGTTTCGGTGAGGCGGCCATGCTGCCAGGCTATGGATACTTCAAATCCGCCTCGTGCGCAGAGTCCCCGTACGCTGCCGGTTTGCCAGGCGGCCGGGAGAGCAGGCAGCAGGTGCATGCAATCCGCGTGGCTCTGGAGCAGCATTTCTGCCATACCGGCCGTCGTGCCGAAGTTGCCGTCTATCTGGAAAGGCGGGTGGGCGTCGAACAGGTTGGGGTAGGTGCCCCCGCCTTCGGTATACTGCGTGTCGGAGCCGCTCACCAGCTTCATCTGCCGGCGAATTATGCGGTGCGCGTGGTCCCCATCCTGCGCACGGGCCAGGACGTTGATCTTCCAGCCCATGGACCAGCCCGTACCCTCATCTCCCCGGAATGCCAGGGACTGCATGGCGGCGCGAAACAGATCAGGTGTTCCATCCTTCGTGATCTCATCACCGGGGTACACCCCCCAGAGGTGCGAGATGTGGCGGTGGGTACACTCGGGGTCATCGATGTCCTCCAGCCATTCCTGAAGCTGTCCATGCCGGCCGATCCGGTTGGGGGCGATCTGCTCCCGCAGGTCGGCCAGCCTGCGGCGGAAGGGGGCGTCCGCGCGGAGCAGGCGGGTAGCTTCGATGCAGTCGGCGAATAGTGTCCGGATGATCTGGTGATCCATAGTGGGGCCGGCCACCAGACCGCCGATTTCCGGAGAGTTGGATGGGGTGCTGATCAACCATCCCGTGTTTGGATCCTCAACCAGGAAATCCACGAAAAACTCCGCCGCCCCTTTCATCAGGGGATAGGCGCGGTCCCGCAGAAAAGAAAGATCCCTCTCAAACAGGTACCGCTCCCACAGATGCCGGCAGAGCCATGCGCCGCCCGTGACCCAAATACCGTGATCGGATGCGTTTATGGGGGCCGTGCCGCGCCACAGATCGGTATTGTGGTGCAGCACCCAGCCGCGACATCCGTAATGCGACCTGGCTGTTTGCCTCCCCGTTTCAGCTACCTCTTCGATGAGGTGGAACAGGGGCTCATGGCAGGACGATAGATTGCATAGTTCCGCAGGCCAGTAGTTCATCTCGGTATTGATGTTTACCGTCCATTTGCTGTCCCACGGCGGATCAAGCTGATCGTTCCAGACGCCCTGCAGGTTCGCCGGCTGGGTACCTGGACGGCTGCTGGCGATCAGAAGATAGCGGCCGAATTGAAAATAGAGCGCCATCAGGTGGGGATCAGGAATCTTTTCCGCCTGCCGGAGCCTGACATCGGTCGGCTTATCGGCGCCATCCAACTCACCTAGGTCCAGGGCAACCCGGCGAAACAGACTACGGTGGTCCGTCACATGGGCCTCTCGAAGCGTTTCAAATGTTTTTCTCCTGATACGCCGAATGACGCTATTGCACCGCGCCGCAGGATCGGCATCCACACGCCGATGCGACCGGTGGTTGGTGGCGGCCGTGAGGATCAGCGTAACGGCATCGGTATCGCGGACATCAATATGGTCGCTGGCCACGCGGATGCTGCCGCCCTCGATACGGACCAGCAGGCGGCATTCAAACTGCATCACATCCCGTCTTACCTTACCCGTGAGCGAGAGTTGATCGGGGTCGATCGTTTTTGTCCGAACCCGGGCATGGGGACTATCCAGCCTGGTGGTAAAGGCAACCTGACCAGGTTGATCAGCCGATATGCGGATCACCATGACCTGGTCTACATAGCTCGCGAACACCTCCCGGTAAAACGTGACGCCATGAATTTCATAAGATACGGTTGCCGTGCCGGAATCCAGATCCAGCGTCCGGCGGTAGGCTTTCGCTTCCTCATGACCGGGAAACGTAAGATAGAGGTCGCCGCAGGGCTGATAGGCTTTCTGGCGCAGCGGATCGCTCATCATATGCTTCTGCGCCACACGTTGCGCCTGCGCCTGCCTGCTCTCGAAAAGATGCGTCCGGACCGCAGAAAGGTGTCCTGATGCTCCTTTGTTATGGTAGGCGTGCGGCCGACCGGTCCACAGGGTGTCTTCGTTGAACTGCAGATGTTCCACCGCCGTTCCCCCGAAAACCATGGCGCCCAGCCTTCCATTGCCTACGGGCAGCGCCTCCACCCATTTTTGGGCTGGTTGCGCATACCAGATTGTCAGGTGGTTGCTTGAATGTGGCATGGTTTTCAAACCTCCACCTCTTTTTTCTCGGACATGGTGGTCTCACGAGCCAGTATGCCTTCCGGATCCACTTTCTGACAGACGATCAGCGATATGATAGCCAGGGCCGATCCGCTGAAGAAGATGACCTGATAGCCCAGGTAGTACCATGCTACACCCCCCACCAGCGGAGCGATCACTGCCGCAATGTGATTCATGGTCACGCCCATGGAGAGGGTCGGTTTGAGATCCTTCTCCGGGGTGATCTTGTAGATGTAGGTGGTCAGGGCGATGCCGCCGAAAAAAATCAGGTTGTCGATACAGAAAAGCACGTACAGGGTAGGCCGATCCTGGATCACGGCATATCCGAAGAAGACCAGCGCCAGTCCGATGTAGCTTGCGCTCAGCATTTTTCTTTCACCCCAGTTATCCACCATTTGACCCATGAGCGGTCCGGTCAGCGCCACCAGAACCTGGTTGATCAGCATCAGAATCATGGTGGTCTCCACCGGCATACCGTGGACCTTGACCAGAGCAAAGATGGCGAAGGTGATAAACATCTGTTTCCGGAATCCCTGAAGAAAATTCAGGGCATAGTACACGCCGTATCTCCGTTTGAAGACTAACCCTTTCTCTTCCACCAGCGTACCCTGGCGCGTTGCCCACATCAGGCCGATGCCGCCAAGGACGGTTATGGCGCCGGCCAGGAAGAACAGGCCCTGGTAGCGCAAGGTCTGAAAAGTGAGCAGGCAGGCGCCGATGGCCGTCAGCCAGGCGATGCTCTCGACGCTGCGTAGTTGGCCGAGCCACTTACCCTTATTGCCGGGAGGGGAAAAACGCAGCGCCATGGACTGTCCCAGGGGAAGCCAGCCATGGAACCCGATGCTCCAGAAGAACGAGACAACGGCCAGGGTGAATACGTTCGTCACCCCGCCATAAGCCATCAGTCCCAGCCCCATGATCACGAGCATGACACAGCCCATCACCGGCGGCGAACGGCGAATCAACACCGCGACCATCAGCACGTTCAGCAGGCCCGGTACTTCACGCAGGGCCTCCAGCGTACCGAGTTCGTGTGGTTCTATTCCGAATTTATCCACAATGAAATTGTTGAACAGGGTCAGCTGGATTCCGAAAAAAACGCCGACGCCACAAGTGGCTGCGGCGAGCAGCTTGAAATCTTTATTCCATTCGGCAAAGGGATTGGGCCATTTAGGCAAACGGTTTCACTCCTTGGCAGGTTTTTCGATTGGCGGCTTAATTATAATCTTACTTTTACCATCTTGATATCCGGCATGAGCGGTTGCGTGTGGCTATCTGAGTACCACGCGATCAAGCAATCTCCGAAATCCAGGGCAAGGGTGGTCGTGTACCCTCCGTCCTTCTGGAAACTATCTAGTTCTATGCGGTGGTTAAAGGTTTGGCCACGGTCCACCGACAGATAGGCCACGACCCGTTTGCGGACATAGTCCCTGCCTGAGAGCAGATAGGACGTCTCATCAAGCCGTGTCAGAAAGGGGCGCTGAAGGACGCAGTCCAACATGGCTCGGATGCTTTCACGGTTACTCCACGTAAAACCGCCGTCCCGAGACCAGAGACGAAAGGTATCGGTTCGTTCGCGATCACGCAGGATGCACAGAATGGTGTTTGCTTCTGTCTCCATGAGTGCCACTTCATCGCCCATATTGCCGGCGGGGGATGTCAGTTCCGATCGGCACGACCAGGTGCGCCCGTCGTCACCTGAGAAAAGGATCCTGGTATGGCACGTGCCCTGTCCTGAAGGCGGAAAGGTCGCGTCGCCGGCAAGGAGTCCATCCGATGTGTGAATAGCGTCGGTGACATAGTAGCAACTGTGCTGTTGAGATGGATCAAAGATGGTCCACGGAGACCAGATGTATCCGTGGTCGTCCGAGGTCGACCACCAGTTAGGCAGACGGCGATTCGGTCCATACTGAAACCGGGATGCCCACAGGATAACTTTGCCCTGCGAACTGACTATGCCGACAGGATTATGGGCGCTGAACCCTGCCTCGCATTGCCGGAGAATCTGTTCGCAGGACCAGGACGCGCCGTTGTCGCAGGAGCGCCGCATCGCAATCGCTGAGTCATCATAGGCGTGCGTTGTTCCTACGCGGTAGAATAGAAGCAGATCGCCGTTCTGTACGCGGATCAGGCGCGGAAAGCCGTAGTGTCTATCAACGGAATCAGTAATCAACGCCTCATCAGCCACCTCGATTTCCATAGCGGTCCTTTTTATTTACTGATGTTACGCAAAAGACTGCGTAACATCAGTTACCTATACATCTCCGCCAGCAGTTCATAGGAGCGCATGCGGGCACCGAAGTCATAGGTGATCGTAACGGCCATGAGTTCGTCGGCGCCGAATTGTTCCATGAGTTGGTCGATTTTCTGTTTAACCTGAGCCGGATCGCCTACGGCCGCGTGGCGGAACTTATCGTCCAGAAACGCCCGTTCCTGGGGGCTGAATTGATACTGTGCCGCCTCTTCCACGGTGGGTACGGTGGCGCTGGATTGGCCCGTTGCGAACCTTGCAAACAACAGATCCCGACTCAAGGACAATTGGCGAGCTTCTTCTGCCGTATCGGCGCAGATGACATTGATCGTCAGGCAGGTTTGCGGGGTAGTCGCCTGCTCTGAAGGCTCAAAGAGGTTGCGATAGAAATCAAGAATGCGTGGATCAATCTTGCTGTTGATAAACAGGGCGAAGTTATAGGGCAACCCCAACCGAGCGGCCAATTGGGCGCTTTCGGGGCTGGACCCAAGCATCCAGATAGGCGGTGATGCAGTAAGGGGTGGTGTAATCCGGGGCTGAAAATCACGATCCCGCAACATGATCCCGAGTTCCTCCACCAGCTGTGGAAAGCGCTCAAATTTGGGTATACCGTCGGTCGCCAGCACCTGGGCCGTTTTCATATCCCCGCCGGGCGCCCGCCCGACCCCCAGATCGACACGGTCCGGATATAAATTCGTGAGCACGGAGAAAGCCTCGGCGACTTTGAACGCGCTGTAATAAGGCAGCATGATCCCACCCGAGCCGATACGAATCTGTTCCGTGGCCGCGCCGATAGCTGCAAGTAAGACTTCAGGCGCGCTGCCGGCCAGGCAGTGCGCGTTGTGATGTTCCGACACCCAGAAGCGGTGGTAATTCATGGCTTCGGCCTTGCGGGCCAACGTAAGTGTTTCCTGAAACGCCTGATGCGGTGTACCACCTTCGCGAATAGGTGACTGGTCAAGAATGGATAATTTCATGGAGAGATGACTTTCTTTTATTGAAAAATAAACAAATGAATAAATGAGTAAATAGCGAATCGCAGTTTTCTCGCTGCGCTTCGCCAAACTAAAAGAACGATATCATAAGATCAAGTATAATAGGTCAGGTGTCGTCTGTAAATCAGGCTATACACGCATATCCCCCGTCGTTGTGGTTGACGGCGGAATCGCCGGTTTTTATAATATCCTTTATATGGTCCTAAGGTTTGGACAATTTAATGACCTAATGGGCCAAGAAGTGTCATCCCCGCAGGCTTTAAGCGGGGATCCATAGCTCGGAGATGCTGAATGGAAGGTTCCGTCACCATGCCGCCTGCCTACTCGGAGTCCATGCCGGACATCCGGGAAGAGATCTACAAGACGGTAGGCGATGTGACATTGAAAATGTGGCTTTTTATACCACAAGCGCATTTGGCCGATGACCGGCGCCCGGCGATGGTGTTTTTCCATGGAGGCGGATGGTTGCGCGGCCATCCCGGCCAGTTCTACAAACACTGTGAGTATCTGGCTGCTCGCGGGATGGTTGCTATAACGGTGGCCTATCGGGTGCACGAGGTACACCACTCTACCATTAGCCTCAGTGTAGCGGATGCTAAGTCGGCTATGCGTTGGATACGGACGCATGCAGAGAGATGGGGTATTGATCCGAATCGTATCGTGGGCGGCGGCAGCTCCGCCGGAGGACATCTGGCTGCTGCCACAGCCACCCTGAATGAATATAATGACCCCGGCGACGATCTGTCGGTCGATTTTCGCCCGAACGCGCTGGTGTTGTTTAACCCTGCTCTGGTCCTGGCTTCAATTGAGGGTAGGCTTAAAATGTCAGACTGGTCTGATCATCTTATTAAGGTTCTGGGTATGGATCTTGAATTATTATCAGGCGCGCCGCCTGAATCGATATCGCCCTATCATCACGTCTCTGCTGATGTGGAGCCGACCCTTATCTTTCACGGCACTGCCGATGATGTCGTCCCCTACATGACAGCCAAACTGTTCTGGGAGAAGATGAAGGCCCAGGGCAATCGTTGTGAATTGATCGGCTATAAGGGCGGTACGCACGGTTTCGCTGACTACCGGTTGAATGATAATGCCCCTTTTGTCCATGCCGTCTATGAGATGGACCGGTTTCTGGTTTCTCTCAGCTATCTCAAAGATCCCCCTGAAAGAATACGACATCTATAACAACCGGAACTCAGAACTCAGAACTCAGAACTCAGAACTATCTTTTACTCTGTACTCTTCACTTTCTTTTAACTCGGGACTCGGAGCTCGGAACTATGCCCCACTTCCCTCACCCCAACATCGTCGTCATATTATCAGATCAACTGCGGGCCGACTGTGTCGGTTGCTATGGAAATCCGATCATCCGGACGCCCCATATCGATGCGCTGGCCGCGTCCGGCGCCCGCTTTGCTCAGACGTTCGCCCAGCATCCACAGTGCGCGCCCAGCCGGGCCGCCCTGATGACGGGCCGCTATCCCCATGTGAACGGCGCCATCTCCAACCATACGGGAATGGCCGACAACGAAGTGACGCTCGGAGAGTACTTCCAGGCCGCCGGATACCGGAGTATAGGGGTGGGCAAACTGCATCTCTTCGACCGAAAGGAAAAAGCTTCATTCACCGATACCATGCTGAGCGGGGGCCAGAACTCGGACGCCACCTCACCGGATTGTCTGCACGAGGACTACAAGTGCTGGCTGAAAGAACATGGCCACTGGGAGGATGCGGTAAAAGCGTATGCCATCCACGATACAGAGGCCTACTGGGACAACTTCCAGGCCAATGTGAATCCGATCCCGGCGGAAGCCTTCATCGACACATGGGTGGGCGACAGGGCCGTGGATTTTATTCATAACCAGCCCGCTGAGTCCCCTTTCTTCATGTTCGTAGGACTCCCCAATCCCCATACGCCGTTCGACTGTCCCGAGCCCTATGCTTCGATGTATCATCCGGATGAGATGCCGGTGCCGAAGACGTTCAGACGCGACCTGGCGAACAAGCCACCGATGCACGCCACGTTCAAACGGGCTGGCCGCCAGATAAATTACGAACATCTGGATGAACCGCATCTGCGGCAGGCCATGGCGTCCTATTACGGTGCGGTGACCCTGGTAGATGATCAGGTAGGCAAAATCATCGCGGCGCTGGAAGCACATAATATGATGGACCATACGGTAATCGCCTTCTGTTCCGACCACGGGGAGTTCCTGGGCCATTTTGGCATGTTGACCAAGAGCATCGACGAATATCCCATGCTCTACGATGTAGGGCTCAAGGTACCCATGATCATCCGTACGCCGGACAGTATGAAAGGCAAGACCGTGGAGGATCCGGTGGAACTCATCGATCTTTGTCCGACCCTCCTGGGTTGCGCAGGCCTTGAGGTGGCGCCTGAGGTCCTGGGCCGTAACTTGCAGGCCGCGCTTACAGGCGAAAAATCGCCTCACCGTGATTATATCTTTGCTGAGAGCGGTGCGGTAAAAATGCTGAGAGGTAGCCGATACAAGCTGGTTTACTATCCTGCACAACCCTATGGCGAACTGTACGACCTTGCGACCGATCCTGACGAATGTTATAACCTGTATGATGATCCGGAACATCAGAAGACGCGAGACCGGATGATTCGGGCCCTGTTGGACCGCCTCATTCACACTGAAGCCCCGCGCCACGGTGCGTCGAACCGGGAGCCCGCCTACTGGCGTTACCTTTACAGCCGCCCCTTTGAGGATAATAATGAGTAGAAAGATAATATCGGCTATTTTCATCCCCATCGGCTTTGCGCTTCTCCTCACCACGATGAGGCATGCCCTCCCCTTCCAGAATGAAAAAACCGGCCCCTATGTCAACAGTCTCGGCGTAACCTTACCGCCGGACGCCGCGCCGCCTGAGGAGCAGAAAATGGTGTATTTTATCGTGGACAATACCTACATGGAATGGTTCCGAACGGTCTATAAGAGTTCACAGGCCATGCATCTAATCGCCGAACCGCTTATGCGGGTGAACCACCATTTTGATCTTGTGCCTGCGGCCGCGACGTCGTGGGAGGTCTCGGAGGACGGGTTGGTGTGGACATTTCATCTTCGGCCGGACCAGGTGTTCAGTGACGGTGCGCCGTTGACAGCACATGATTATGTGTACACCTTCCGCCGCGGCGCTGATCCCGAAAATGCGTATGATCTGGAGTGGTACTACAGGCCGCTCAAAAATTGGGCGGATGTGGTCGCGCGGAAGAAGCCACCGGCAGCGATCGGCGTAGAGGCGATCGATGACCTGACCCTCCGGTTTACCACCGAAGAGCCGGTGCCTTATTTTCCTTATCTGATATTTTATTCCTGGGTATCTCCGCGCCGCGCCATCGAAAAATACGGGGATGCCTGGTCCACGCGGCCGGAGACATTCGTCTCAAGCGGCCCGTTCACCCTGACGGAATGGAAGAAGTCGGATCGAATGGTCCTCTCGCTCAACCGGACCTACAAGGGGCCGGCCCGCCCGTTTCTGGAACGACTGATCTACAACCTGTATGTGGTCGCCGCCCAGCCGCCGGTGCTGCCGGCGTATGAATCGAACGAGATCGACTTTACCGGTCTGTCCAGCCAGGCGGAGGTGGACCGCATCGTCAGCGATCCGGATATGAAGGACCAGTTGAACCAGTATACCGAATTTTCCACGTATTATCTTACGATGGACACGTACAACAGTATTTTCAAGGACGTCCGCATCCGCAAAGCCTTCGCCCATGCCATAGACCGCGAAGCCCTGTGCCGCTCCGCCCTCAAGCATTTCGGCGTACCGGCCTATGCCATGCTGCCACCCGGCTTCCCCGCCGAAGCGGAGGCCGAACTGGCGCCGTTGCAGAAGTATGACCCCGATCTTGCCCGCAAATACCTGGCGGAGGCAGGGTATCCGGATGGCAAAGGATTTCCGACGACGGAGCTCTGGCTGCGCAATGAGGGTACGGTAAACAGGATGGCCGGCGAGGCGTTACAGGCCATGGTCAAGAGCGTTTTGAACATTCAACTCGGCCTGCGTAACATCGAAACCAAGGTGTTCATGGATGCGTTGAACAGCCATCGGATTACCCTGGCGATGGTTCCTTACGAATACGACTACCTGGACCCGAGCAACCTGCTCGGCCTGTGGCTGTCCAACGGCCGTCATGCCTGGAAAAACGAGACGTTCGAGGCGCTCGTCCTGCGTGCCAACGCCTTCACCGGCAGCCGTGAAGAACGGATCAGCATGTACAAGGAAGCGGAACATATTCTGGTGGACGATGTAGGCGGCATTTTCCTGTGGCACCCTCGGGTTAATCAGGTCTGGCGGCCTTACCTGATCAGCCATACACTCCAGCCGAACCGGTTCGGACAGCGTTTCTGGCGACAGGACAAACTGCAGGACCTGTCCACGACCATCTACATCCGAAAAGATAATGGAAGAGAACAATCTCGCCCCTCCCTCTTCAGTCGTCTGATTTCGTGGTTTTAGAGAACCGAATGCATCTTGATGTGACTTCTCCATTGTATTATCTTTAAAAGGGCATGCAGCTCAACCTGACTTCCATTCCCGGAGCATTCATGATAAAATCCGCGTTTCTTGCTCTGACGTTCCTTCTCATCCTGTGCCCTGGCGCTCATGCAGAGCGTCCGGCCGGTATCCTTTTATACTTTAAAGCCGGGACCGAAGTGTATCTGCTCCTTGCAGATCACGCAATGCCGGGGTCGAAAGACAGAGGATGGGGCGGGTTTGGGGGCGGCCCCAAGAATGGCGAAAGCCCCGCTGAGACGGCGGCTCGGGAAACAGCAGAGGAAACCCGCGGATTTTTTCTTGCGGCGGCCCTGCTCAAGCAGATAGAATTCCAGACACCTGTGATTGATACCAACGGGTTCGCCCTCTTCTTTGCAGAGATTCCATTTGTGCCTGTCCAGCAGGTGGCGAATTATCAACCGGAAAACATGGATCGGGCTTACTTCGAACGGGGCCCTTTTGCCTGGATTCCGTTCTCCGAAGTTAAAAGGCATCTGGTCGGCGATATCGATGGGACACCAAAATATTCTATTGATAAGCATTTTCTTCCCGCAGGGAGCAGTTCGGATTGGTTCTGGAGCGTGTGGATCGGCAACATGAGGATGGTGCTGGATACGCATGCTTTGCCCTGGTTGCGGGAGTAAAGGTAGGGCCGGCCATAATCGTAGTTGGATTTCGAGTGGATTATGATGTGGACAGCAACTTCAATACGGGTCAGGAAGTCAAAACAATTAGGATAGTTAAGATATGGGATACAGGATGGGTTTAAGACATCATGAACGAAGGTCAGGATTTCGCCCATTATAAGTCGCGGATCACCGGATTATGTCGTGTGGCTACCAGGGTACTCATGTATAACACCGCGCGTACAGAAGCCCGTCCCCCCCATGTGGTTCGTCTGCCCTTTTTATGGCCGCTGTCGCGATTTAGCGGTGCCACGCCTAAAGGGCGGCGATCTGTTTGCGCCCGAGGATACCCAGTTCGGGCACTTGCGCGATAAGAGTAGTGGCACAGGTATGCCCAACGCCTGGTGTACTCTGTAGGATGTCATCGTTCTGGCGCCAGGCCGGACTATTTTTTATCGCCTGTTGTAGATCCTGGTCCATCTGTGCGATGGCTTTTTCCAGCAAGGTGATGTGTCGTTTTATATCTTTTTTCATCGCTTTGCCGGTGCCGGCCGGTCGATTTTTCTTACCTGATGGACGTCAGGTATCGGCAACATCCAACAAAAGATGAGGGAATATGAATATCGATTTGAGTAACATCTACCAGAAACGGGAGGCGGAATCCCGTTCGCTCAGCGCGGAGAATTACCGGGGTGAAAAAGGAAAAGGGGGGATGGCAACAACGGAGACCACCCTGTTTCCCAACGGCGCGCAATGTGCCCGTGAGTTGGGCCAGGGTTGGAAGGTCTCCCCCTGTCTCCCTGTCGCATCGGGTGAAACCGTCACTATTATGGATAACGAAGGACCGGGCATTATCCGCCATATCTGGATTACGCTCGCCAAGCAGTTTTACCGCAATGTGATCATTCGTATCTACTGGGATGGACAAGAGACCCCATCGGTAGAGTCCCCCATCGGTGATTTCATGTGCTGCTCGTGGAACGAACGTCAGAAAATTCTGGCCATACCTGTTAACGTCAACTCTTCCGGCGGGATGAACTGCTACCTGCCGATGCCTTTCCGGAAACATGCCAGAATCACCATTGAGAATGACGGACCGGAAGACCTGCCTCACTTCTTCTACACCATCAACTACACCCTGGAATCTGTCCCCGATGATGCGCTCTACTTCCATGCCCATTGGCGACGCACCAACCCCCTTACCTACGGGACGGACTATGTGATGATCGATGGCGTACAGGGGCAGGGGCAATATATCGGCACTTTTATGGCCTGGCAGCAAAACAACGCCGGTTGGTGGGGAGAAGGTGAAATCAAAATGTTTTTAGACGGGGACGAGGATTTTCCCACCATCTGCGGTACGGGTACGGAAGACTATTTTGGTGGGGCCTGGTGTTTTTCCGATGGAGACTACTCCGCCCCGTATCTGGGCTATCAACTCGTCTCCGGCGAACCGAATCGACCGGGATCACGTTTGACCATGTATCGCTTTCACATACTGGATCCGGTCTTCTTCACATCAGCCTTGAGGGTGACCATGCAGGCCATCGGCTGGCGTAGTGGCGGGCGATATCTGCCCTTACAGGATGACATATCCTCCGTGACCTACTGGTATCAGACGCTGCCCCATGCGCCCCTGCCGTCCCTGCCGGACCGTAATGCGCGTGAGATAATATAAATATACCAATTGGTGAACCGCGCAGCGCTCGCTGGAGCCTGTAGGGATCAGCAATTGCGATTGGTGAATGGTGATTAAAAACATTATTATTTTCAGTCAGTTTTGAAGTGGAGTGTAAAATGAGTAAAACAGTACGTGTTGTCCTTTCCGGATGCGGTGGAATGTCCAACACCTGGTTCAATGCGGCTAAAACATTCGATGATATTGAATTGGTCGGCCTGGTTGATATTGTTCCTGAAGCGGCTGAAAGAAGAAAAGCTGAGCATGGTCTTACAAACGCCGTGATCGGTTCTGATCTCGAGGCCGTTATAAAAGAAACCCATGCAGAGGCTGTGTTTGATGTCTCCATTCCGGAAGCGCATTACGGGACCACCATGACGGCGCTCAACAACGGATGCCATATTCTGGGTGAAAAGCCCATGGCCGATACCATGGCACACGCCAGGGAGATGATGGATACCGCAAAAAAGAACAGTCTGACATACGCCGTGATCCAGAATCGGCGTTATAATAAAGACATCATCGCCTTCCGCGACCTGGTTCAGAGTGGCGGCATCGGGGACATCACCACGGTCAACACGGATTTCTACATCGGAGCGCACTTCAGCACGGGTAAGGACACCCAGGATTTCCGCGACAGCATGCCTCATGTACTCCTTCTGGACATGGCCATCCATAGTTTTGACCAGGCCCGTTTTGTTTCAGGGAAAGATCCGGTTTCCGTCTATTGCCATGAGTGGAATCCAAAGGGCTCCTGGTATGATCACGGGGCCTCCGCGAACTGCATTTTTGAGATGACCGACGGGGTGATCTACACCTATCGGGGCAGTTGGTGCGCTGAAGGGTTGAACACCACCTGGGAATGCGACTGGCGCGTGATCGGCCATGGCGGATCGGCTTTATGGGATGGCGCCGCCGATGTGAAGGCCGTTGCCGTCGATAACTCAGAAGGATTTATCTCCCCAGGCGTCGCTATAGCTATCTCTCCGCCGGAAGATATTGAATTTACCGGCCATAGAGGGCTCATCCGAGATTTCATCGATCATATTAAAGGCGATGGCGACGTACCTCAGACCGTCTGCACGGACAATATCAAAAGCCTGGCGATGGTTCATGCGGCCATAGAAAGCGCGGAGACGGGGAGGAAGGTGGAGATTTAGAAGATCAGTTCGAGTTCCGAGTTCTGAGATCCGAGAGTATAGAGTATGGCAGGAGCCCGCTCCTGCGGGCGATAATCAACATGTTAGAAATTTCAAATCAGATTACGATCCCGGATAACGAAATCGATATCCAGGCCGTTAGATCTCAAGGCGCGGGGGGGCAGAATGTGAATAAAGTCTCCACGGCAGCCCACCTGCGTTTTGATATTTTGGCTTCTTCGCTGCCTGAACCGGTTAAAGAAAAGCTGTTGATGTGGAAGGACCGCCGTATTTCAAAAGACGGCGTGATCGTGATCAAGGCCCAGAAGTTCCGGACCCAGGAAAAGAACAGAGAGGACGCTCTGAGTCGACTGGGAGATTTAATCAAAAGCGTCCTCATCTCCCGAAAAAAGCGAAAACCGACCAGACCGAGCAAGGCGTCAAAAAAAAGGCGTCTGGATAGTAAAACCAGGCAAAGCAGGTTGAAAGCCATGAGAAGGAAAACGGATGACCATTGATTTTAATTTAATCCTCAAAATCAGGAGTTGAAACCCATGACCGCAATCAACCATGGCCGCCCCGTCGTATTTGTCTCGCTTACCGGGGATGAACAGATCAAACTCTACGATATGGACGCCGATTCAGGCGCTCTGCATCTGCGGACAACGAGTAACGCCCATGGTCCTTCCGGCGCCCTGTGTCTGCATCCCACCAAAAAGGTGATGTACGATGCGCACGTCCTTTCGACGACGCTGGTCAGCCTGGCGCTCGATACGGATTCGGGTGAGCTGACGCTGATCAACAAGGTAGATACGGGCATCGAGATTCCAGCCCATCAAACGACAGACCGTTCCGGACGCTTCCTGCTCACCGCGTACTACGGTGGCGGCGGCGTGACGGTCCATCGGCTGGGTGATACCGGTGAAATCCTGGATCTCGTCCAGTATATCGACACCGGTGAAAAAGCCCATTGCATTCTCTCCGTTGATGACCGGTATATCATCGTTCCTCATGTCTGTCCGACCAACAAGACCAGCCAGTTTCGTTTCGACAGCGCATCAGGTCAGCTTACACCTAATGATCCTGCTGAACTGCTGCCGCCCGACGGCGACACCGGGCCGCGGCATATCTGCTTTCGACCTCAAGGAGATGTCGCTTATATCGTCAACGAACAGGGGAACACGGTGACGGCCCACCGATTCGATGAAGCCCGTGGGACGTTGGAGATCTTTCAGAACATTTCGACTTTGCCTGCGGACTATAGGGAAGGCGGGTTTACGGCTCATGTGGAAGTGCATCCGAGCGGCAAGTGGGCCTATGCATCCAATCGCGGCCACGACAGCATCATCGGGTTCAACATTGATACCGACGGTACGCTCAGCCCGTTCGGCCACGTGTCCGTTCCGGCGAGTCCCCGGTCTTTCAATATAGATCCAACCGGTACCTATCTGTACTGCGCCGGTGAGGGGGCGGGTACCATGACGGCGTATTGTGTGGACCCGGGCAATGGGGCCTTGTCTCCTATAGCGGAATACAAGGTCGGTTCACAGCCGTTCTGGGTTATGGTGACTAATCTGGGTTAGTGGGGCGTATAACTGTTTCCTGTATTCGTAAGTATCCGGGTACATTTTTGGCTTTTCAGATAAGCTATCCAATGTTCATAGAATACAGGAAACAACATCACCATCAGGATATTTAAGGAAGAGTCACTTAATGTCACCTTCGATAGTTATTGTCATACCAGTTTATAATGGGGCACGATATCTTGAGGAAGCCATTAATAGTGTATTGAATCAATCTTCGCCTCACTGGAGATTACACCTTGTAGATGACTGTATTACAGATCGTTCGCAAGAGATCATGCGCCTTTATAAACCCCCTCATGTCAGCCTCTTTTTTAACGAAGAAAACATTGGTCTTTATGGAACTTTAAATAAGACTATCGGAAATGTTGAAGAAGAATAGATCGTTATTCTGATGCAGGATGACAGGCTGAAACTACTCTATATTGAGACAGCAACTCATCTCACAAACAAGCATTCGAGCGTAAAGGCATTCGGACCGATGAGGCAATTGTTCCCGATGCTCATAGGATGCTTCGCTGAACTTCTGAGGACAGCATTCTCCAACAAGATGCACTCCCGGCCTATGGTGATGGACCCACTTTCAGCGATGACCGGCGCCCCGTACACAATTCGGCAGCCCGAGCCGATCGTTACATTGCCACAGACAACGGCATTCGGGGCGATGAAGGCGGTGGGATCAATGTGAGGTGAGGCGCCGGCATGCCGAATTCACGCTGGATATCGTAACCGTCGAGGGTGAGCAATGGTACGCGTGAAATCGGCACTGATGGATTCCTGCGGCTCACAGAGGCTCATGTCCAGCAGGTATATGGACTCGTTCCCTTGATCCATCCAGCAAGTCCTCTATTATTGCGACGGCAATTGATAATCGGATAACGTCCCCACATTGAGGCCCCCGCGGACAAGGGCTTCCCAACTTTGCAAGGGTGATCCTTCGAGTATTTTCGGAAGACTTTTTTGCAGGTCGATGACAAGCGGCAACGCCTCCTCGTCTTCCGGACGCAAGTTGGCAAGACGGTTCAGCGCATCCATAGCGAACCCCACACAGATGACGTTCTTATCCTCACGAATAACCTCTTTCAAAGCGACCACCGTTGATTCCAGCGCAGAGCCTATGATCTTGGTGCCGTGGGAACAGAGGATGACGATGGACCAGAGCGCATTTTCCCGTACCGCCGAACGGACCGGTTCAAAACGCGCGAGGCCATAGTCGATGCCGTTGCCCTCGCAAACATCACAATCATCGGTTGGTCGCACATATTTTATGGACCGGCCTTGCGCCCGGCTCATACACAGCCGATTCTCCTCGCGGGACAGACTCTGCACGAGCGCATTCAGGCACGCGGGAACCAGGGATTCGCCGACCCTCGTACCGATTGCTCGGCGGCCCAGGCACCCAAGTGTTCCAGCGGCGACGGAGCGGATGTAGACGGATGGGTCTGTCCGCAGACGCGTTATGACGGCTTGCAGGACCTCATCGTTAAGAGGGCTTGCATCGCCCAGGGCATACACGCCCGCCTTCCGGACCCATTTGACAGGCGAGGTCGTCGCTTCAAGAAACGTATTCGTCGCGTCCGGTCCAACGGCAATCAGGCCATACGTGGCGGCTCGCCGCACACTCTCCCGATCGTCATACAGCGCCTGGCCCATAAGCCGCACGGCCAGCGCCGTATCGCCCATGGAGGCAAGTTTGTACGCAGCCCCGATTCGGGCTGGTTCTGCTTCGTCGTATTTCGCGTGCAACTGCGCGAACAGGCGGTTCGCCTCTTTTTTTTGTTCTTCAGGCGAGATCACCGAAATTCCCGGTCGCGGTGGTGGTGTTTGTCCCGTCTTCATCCAGTAATCGTGGTATCGCCAGACCACGGTGATGTCCTCGCCGGCCTCGGACAGATCGATGTTAGTCAGCGGATCCGTACCAGGGCTGTTCCAATGGACTTCGGCAGGGGGGGCACTTCCGGCGGAAACGGGGTCTGTAGTTCGATACAACCAGAAACGCCACATGAAGCGAGGGTTGTCTTGCCACGTCCGCCAATCATCACGACGGTGGTTTCCTCTGTGGAACGTGTTGTGGGAATAGAGAACGACACTGCCGGCCCTAAGAGGAGCGGCTTCGAACGTCTTCACGAGCGGCCACCCCGTATTCGTTACCGCGTCCCGCATCCGAACATCGTGGGCTGTGCGGGATTGGATGATATCGTCAATGTTGTATTTGGAATCGGCCCCGCTGACGGGCTCGCTCTCCATGCCGCTAAGTTGGTAATCGAAATCGAGATGGTCCGCACCCGCGAAGTTGTCGTGGTTTTCTTCATGATTGAAAGTCCAGTAGTGTGAATAGGGGATGGTCGCTGTGGGCCCCATATCCTCTCGAACCGCCTGAGGGTAGTACAGCATCTCGATCTGCACGGCCTGGTGGTGGCGCTGTTTCCTGCCGTTGTAGGGGCTGTTGTCGTCCTTGTGCCAGTGCTGATCTCCTGCCCCGCTCGTGAAGGACGCATTGTGCGTGAACGGAACGATCGCCCAGTTTTCGCCCACGAGCTGATTACACGCGGCGACGAGTCCGGGCGCGTTGAGTACCTCAAGCACCTCCGGAATGCTCGAAGGGGTAACGGGCTTCCTGGCGTGGTAAGCCGCCTTCTCCTGCGCGTAGACCCGGTCGTGCACGTCGGACGGGATACCGAGACTTTCCGGCGCCAGCACGACGAGCCCTCTGCTTGCAAAGTCCTGAACCAGCCGTTCCGGTGTGCTGTATGGCAGTGGATCTGAGGTAGAAGGAGAAGAACCCTCTTTATGGTTAGTGCTCAATCTATTTACCCTCCATTAAGGCCTGAGCCTCATAGTGGTGGTGCGGTGTTTTTGTAATTAATAGCCATTTAACTCTAATTACGTCGGAGATTTCTCAGCGCGTTTTTAATATAATTTCGCATGGTCCACGATAAAAGTTGATAAGGAGGTCATCCCCGCAGGCTTTACGCGGGGATCCATAGCTTGGAGAGGCTGGTGATAATTTGTATTGTGTACTATGATAATTCCGAATAATGTAGGCCCGATTACACCGATATATGTTGAATACAGAGATGGCTGCGTATAGAATATAGAGGGTGCCAATTTTATCTGCCACAGTATTATGAGATTCACTCAAAACAGGCAGCCTGCTTCGCACGCCTTGATATCAGCTTTTTCACTCGTTCTTTCATCTATGGAGCAATTTCCCGTACACCCTCTAAAAGAGAAAAGCAAGATGAAAACCAACATCAGAAGGTTCGGGATGGTTCTCCCTTACAGAAAGCTGCAGAGCATGGCCATATAGAGATCGTGAAGCTGTTGCTGGACCATAGCGCGGAGGTTAATATTAAAAACGATGTCGGTAATACCGCCTTGATAGATGGATCAAGAGGGGGCCATCTGGGGATCGTCCGGCTATTGCTGAACCATGATCAGGATGTTGATGTTAAAAATAATGCCGGTGACACCGCCTTAATGGATGCATCAAGAAGAGGCCATGTGAGGCTCGTTGAATTACTCAAAGCGGCCGGGGCCAAGGATTGATTTTTGGGCTGGTGTTAGACTCGCATCGTTTATCTCTTGATGAAGAAGGGCCCGAAAATAAGAACGATTGAGATAATAACCACCGCAATCGTATTTGTAATCATGTACGGAAAAATCATCATCAGAACACCAGACACAATGAGCACGTTATTGGACCTTTTCTTACCTGAGTACACATAGCCCATGCCGGCGACACTTACGAGTATCAAGAAAAATATCTTGGGCGAGTCCAATCCAACACCCCCTATCGCCTCATGACTGGTAAAACTGAATAAGTTCAGGGTAGGTCGTGATACGTCGTCCATCCCGGTCCACTTCCGCAACGATCCTGTCTTTACGAGATTCAAGTAACGGCTCCACGTCCTCCGGCGCATACCGGGTGGCTCTGTGTATGCGCTTGCCCAGATGGTGAGGGCCCTGCCCGACAAACGGAGACCAGAAATCCCAGACGATGTCTTTTTCCGGTGTCACCTCAAAGAGATGCCCTGCATCGCATTCGCAGATTAGCGTGTTCCCGTTCGGTAACCGTTGATTTCCTGAGCGGAACGGCGAGAAGAAGTTTTCACCGTTCTCGTACTGCCAGACGATCGTGCCTGAAGCAGGCTCGATTTCACGGACGATCGAGTACCCCCGGTATGTGCCGTTGTCGAAGACCAGGATGTTTCCGTTCTCCAACATCGTTGGCTGGTGTTGGCCATCGAGAATACCGGGTCCGTAGCACCAGACGATTTCGTTTTTGATAGGGTCAACCGTCCCAATAATGTCCAGATGGCGTAGGCTGAACAGCAGGTTCCCCGCTTTAAATCGATCATCTTTGTGACCGAGCGGGGTCTCGGGCAGGACTTCGATCGTGTTAGCGTGCGCCCAGTCTGATGGGCCATATGGCTCAAAAGAACCCTTGCTGGTCTTGCGCATGTAGGGAATAGGCATGGGATATCCTGCCAATGTACATAACTCTTCAACGTGCTCACTGAAGGAGAACTGCCACAGGATCTCTTTGTCTCGGTTGATCTTGAGGATGACGTCGGTTCGCATGCTATCGGGCTCGGCGCCGGGTTGGTAGACACCGCGAAGGACCGGTTCTCGTTTTGCCCCCAAAGAAACGATGATCTCATCGCCGAACCAGAAATCATGGTGGTTCGGTGCGATCAGGTCGTCGTTCCCTTCCCATCGCCAGATCGTCTTGCTGTCCGGCGTCTTCTCCTCTAACCAAAACCCGCAGTTATGCGTGAACAGGTTCCCGTTGGGCAGAAGTTCTGCCACATTGCTGTGCGTGACTTCCCAGGTATGAACGACCAATCCTCTCATGTCGATCAGGTATTCTCGATCGCCCCAAGCGGGAGAGAACAGCGTATAGCCTTGATACGCTCTCTCGGGGAGGTATTTCCTTACGCCAAACAGATCGGAATGAAGGCGTGTCTTCTCACCTGCGGTCAGCAATTTTTCGTTTAGATACATAGATTCCCTTGTGGTTGCCCTGCTTACTCAGCCGGGAAGAAATGTGAGACGATGCCGATTCGTGGCTGATCTGTCTGATTACCCGACGAACCGTGAATGCACAGACTGTGATGGAAGGCCGCATCGCCAGGAGATAAGCGGGCATACGCCACCTTATCCGTGGCGGGCTCCGGCACCTCGAAAGCGCGGTGGAATTCATACTTTCCAACCGCATCCGCGTGCTGATTAACCCCCGTCTGGTGACTGCCCGTCACGTATCCCACAGAACCGTTTTCCGGATGGCACACCGTCAACGCGATCCAACAGCTGATGCCCGCTGCGCTCGCACTTTGCCCCTGCCAGTAGTGCCCGTCCTGGTGCCATTGCACGCGTGCGTTGTATTGGGCCGGTTTGGCTATCAATTGCCCGTAGGAAAACCGCAACGGATAGCCTGCGAGATACTCGGCTAATTGTTGGCTACGGTGGCGATAGGGATGCTCAGCTAATCCCGGGATCAGACCATCGTCCGTAATACGAATCTGCTGTTGACGGCCGTGTTTAATATCCGTATTTCCTTCCTCTCCGAAACCCACATGCCCGAGGTCACCATCCAGGGCCGGGCGCACCAGGTCTAAGAGTTCGATCGCTTCATCATGGCTGAGAAGCTTCCGGCGGAAGACATACCCATTGTCAACGTAGGCTTGGCGCTGGGCTGGATCATGGTCGGCCACGGTGTTCATTTGACGTACTCCCGGTATAGCAACGTTAGACTACGGACAATGGCAAGAAGAAATCAGTTCAGGCGGGACACTGGATAACCCAGTGTTTTCAACGCTTCCGTTATTTCGTCCAGGATCAACGGATCATCGATGGTGGCAGGCATCCGGTACGCTTCGCCATCTGCCATCTTTTTGATGGTTCCACGCAGGATTTTGCCCGAGCGTGTCTTGGGAAGCCGATTTATTACGGTAGCTACTTTAAAGGATGCAACAGGACCGATACGCTCTCTCATCAATTGGATGAGTTCCCGGACAATGGCGTCCTCGGCGCGGGCCACCCCGGCATTCAGGACGACGAATCCGATGGGAATTTCGCCTTTAAGGTTATCTGAAACCCCCACCACGGCGCATTCGGCCACATCAGGGTGTGAGGCCAGGACCTCTTCCATACCCCCGGTCGAAAGACGATGTCCCGCCACATTAATAATATCGTCGGTTCGGCTCATGATCCAGAGGTAGCCATCGTCGTCTTTGTATCCTGCATCTGCGGTATGGTAATAGCCCGGATAGGCATCCAGGTAGGTCTGCTGATACCCTGCCTCGTTATGCCATAGCGTGGGCAGACATCCCGGGGGCAGGGGCAGTTTGACTGCGATATTACCTATGGCGGTTGATTCCATCTCATGGCCGGCGTCATCCAGCACCCGAACGTCATAGCCCGGTACCGGGCGGGCGCATGATCCCGGCTTTATGGGCAGCATATCCAGCCCGATACAATTGGATCCTATCGGCCATCCGGTTTCTGTCTGCCACCAGTGGTCGATGACCGGGATCCGAAGCTGATTCTGCGCCCATTCCAGGGTATCGGGATCGCAGCGTTCGCCAGCGAGAAAGAGAGCACGGAAAGAACGCATGTCGTATTTACGGATATATTCGCCTGCGGGATCTTCCCGCTTGATCGCCCGGAACGCGGTGGGGGCCGTAAAAAGAACATTGACCCGGTGCTGGGAAACGACCCGCCAGAAAGCGCCGGAATCAGGGGTTCCGACCGGCTTACCCTCGTACAGAATTGTGGTGCAGCCTTTGAACAGCGGCGCATAAACGATATAGGAATGACCGACGATCCATCCCACATCTGAGGCGGCCCAGTACACATCTCCCGCATCAACCCCGTATATATTCTTCATACTCCATTTTAGCGCGACGAGATGACCGCCATGATCCCGTACGACCCCTTTCGGCACGCCGGTCGTTCCCGATGTATACAGAATATATAACGGGTCCGTAGCTTCGACCGGAACGCAATCTACGGGGGTTGCGGTTGCCATACGTTCCACCCAGTCGTAATCACGATCGTTCACCATCGCCGCCTGCGCCTGGGGTCGCTGGTAGATGACGCAACTGGACGGCTTTTTATCGGCAAGTTCGATCGCCCGGTCCAGTAGCGGTTTGTACAGGATGATCCGGCCACCTTCGATACCGCAGGAGGCGGATACGATAAGCTTCGGCTGAGCATCATCTATCCGGATCGCCAGCTCATTGGCTGCGAATCCGCCGAATACAACGGAATGAATCGCCCCGATCCGTGCGCAGGCCAGCATGGCGATGACGGTCTCCGGAATCATCGCCATGTAGATAATGACCCGATCTCCCTGCCGAATGCCCAGCCCCTCGAGAACACCGGCGAAGAGGGCGGTTTCATCACGTAACTCGCGATAGGTATAGGCTATAATTGTGTCCGTGACCGGGCTGTCGTAGATCAACGCCTGCTGATCTCCCCTGCCGTTCTCCACATGTATATCGAGGGCGTTATAACAGGTGTTGACCTGCCCACCGACGAACCACCGGTAAAACGGCGCCCGAGAATCATCGAGCACCCGATCCCATGGGGTATGCCAGTGTACATCCTCTGCCACCGTCCCCCAGAATGATTCGGGGTCATGGAGCGATTGGTGGTAGGCATCGTCATAGGAAGGCATGATCCGTGCTCCTGGGGTTAAGATCTCAACAATTCATGTATGGGCTGCTGATGGCCCGCTTACGCATGCGGTCATTCTCATTCATTTTCGTGGGTCGTCGTCATATATATTACCCCATCTTCATAAACCGTAACATCAAAGTTTATGGGTCGACAACATATTTCACAATCTTCAATGTATATTTGGTGGGGAACGGAACCATCAATCAATACCTCGAATGATTGCCAACAATAGGGACACTGGACTTCTCTTGTATTTAATTCATTCATTACGCGATACCGTCTGCTCATAGTTATCTGCGGGAACCTTCCATCCAGCATCTCCGAGCCATGTATCCCCGCTTAAAGCCTTCGGGAATGACCGTCTTTTTAACTTTTATCGTGTACTATACCTGATGACATAAAGGGTCCGCGAATATACGTATTCAGAAACCCCAGTATCTCGTTGTAGGCCGTGCCCACGTGCTCGTCCTTCAGTCCGACATAATCAAATCCATGACCCCAGTCGGATCTCGAAATGAGTACATTCGGGACCCCATTTTCTTCCATGACATTGCGCATCAGTACTGATTGCCCGAAGGGCACATCCGTATCAGCCTCGCCGTGAAGTAAGATGGTTGGTGGATAGGTGTTCGTGACGTTGCGAAGCGGCTCATAGTCTGCAAACCACGCCGCATCGTTTGAATCATGACCGCCTACTTCTTCCGGCCATATCCCCTGTTGGCGGCAATAAAGATAGAATTTTCCCCGGTCGGTACCTGGACAGGACGACGGCGTCTCATCAACGACAGCCCGTGCTTCCTCCTCTGAGACTGCCGGTGAATTAAGGTAGAACGCGCTGGGTTGGCTGTACCATGGGCCGGTAAGATCACCATAGCCGTAAATCGATACCAGGACGCGCGGCCGAGGCTGGAAACGATATCCAGCCGTTAAGGCCAGGTAACCGCCTGCGGAGGACCCCATCACGGCCAGCCTGCCCACATCAACCCGGAGTGGCGCCGCTTCCAAATGGAGCCATCGCCAGGCATCCTCGATATCCTCAATAATGAATGGTAATTTCGTCTCGGGAGCCAATCGATAATCGATCGATACGATACTGTATCCGTTGTTGGTCAGGAGATCAACAACCTCATCATACATCATACCCCGGTTGCCCGCGATGAGCGCACCGCCATGCAAATACATAATGGTGGGACGTAGTCCTTCTCCTGATCCAGTATAGAAATCCGCACGAATTTCGATTCCGTCAATCTGTTTATAGGTGTAGGTGGTCCTGGATGTCATCTTCGGCCCCCCAGTTTTGAGGTAGAGGATTAATTTACCGGAGGAGGACAGAATAGTCGTCTGATGTTTTGCCCCAATCCATCACTTTATTCGCCATTGTAACGTTAGCCATGAGGAAGGTTGAAAAGCTCACGTGTAATATGGTCGGGAGTATCCTTAAATGCCAAAGCATTAATCTCCAAGTTACCCACCGTACTTTATATTTTTGAGAACCCGGATTTCTTCAGTGCCTTCAACAGAGATTTGATCGTGAAGCAGGTTTTATGAGCGAAAAATTCTTGTCCGCTTCGCTCAATTTCAACGCTATAACCGTACAATACGTCTAAAACCATAATCGGCCCAGCAGTTGATTGGTAAAGTACATCATCAATATCCAAACCCTGCTCAATAGTAACCCGCATCACTTCATGCAGGTCTGGTACCCGTATTTGTGCAAATCCATCATCCTTGAGAACATGTAAAAATCCGGTAAGGACCCTCGGCACGTCATGCCGGTAATAGTGCTCCAGGTTATGTGAGCAATAAACCGCCTCAAACTGACCCGCTTCACGAGTTGTTAGTTTACGTGCATCACACACAATGTCTGGCGATCCTTTTGGATCGATATCGAGCAGCAAATGCTGAAACTCGGCGTACCGAGAGGGCAGTGGAATTGCCTTAATATTGCCCCCCGCATTCAATACCTTTTTCAATCAGCCTGACGATGTTCATCGTAATCTGTAGTTTCTTCAAGGCGGTATCGACCTGGCCCTTGGTGCAGCTGAATTCTTGCATTGCCGTCTTGCTGAGCGTTGTAGTATCCCAAGGTTCTGCCGAAATTTTGTCGTTTATATATTGAGCCAGTCTGTTGAGGCTTCCAACGTGTTTGTACACTTAGGGGAAGTGCGTGTCAGCCATGTAGTCCATATCCATCAGTACGGCCAGGGCCCCTTTATCTTCCCGTAAAAAATGTCGTTTGGGTATTCGGCAGGAGCCGGGGCTTCCATGTCCAGACGGCGCCCATTTTCGCCCCCCCCTGTTTCTCCGGCCTGCTTGTCGGGAAGATCAACGTGCTCCCATAAGGACGTATGCTCTACCTGGTCACTAAGAAAAATCGTGCAGGCCTTCACTTATTTCACGAGCAGATGTGCTTGAGCAATAGTCTTTACCATGGTAATCACTTCCCTTGGTTCCTTTGTGTACAAACATTGATGGAAACAAGCGCGTTGCCTTATTTCCATCAATGTTTTCCTGGGTCTTAATGGATATCGCCTGATCGCCGAAGAACTCGAAGTTGTTATCCTTCTGCTTGATGTGGCCAGTAGAAAAGATGCCCACCCGAAGGGGGAATTCCATCGTTAAACGGGCGCCAGTTTAGGAACAGCCTGTAACTGAGTGGTCATAGTTGCCTCAGTCGTTTTCAAATCATAGGTCATTTGCAGGTTAAGCCAGTATTGCGGCGACTGACTGAAAGCTCTGCTGAACAAGAGGGCTAATTCGGCCGTCACAGGCCGCGTACTGTTTACAATATGAGACACCCGCATGGGTGAAACCCCAATGGTACGAGCAAATGCATCCTGGGATATATCCAGTCCCTCTAATATTTCACGCAGGAATTCTCCTGGATGGATGGGCGGTAATCCATTTTCAATCATAAGATCTTTTCCAATTAATGGTAATCGCCGATTTCAACATCGAACAGATCACCGTGTTCAAAACGGAAACATACACGCCACTGGTTGTTAATACGGATGCACCATTATCCGATCCGGTTGCCTTTTAATCGTTCCAATCTGTTCGACAGGGGAAGTCGCAAGTCATCTAAGCGTGTAACGGAATCCAATTGTGTAAGCCGCATCGCGGCTCTTGTTTGAATGGAGGACGAATAACGGCGTGATTTCCCAGTCGTGTAAAACCGTTTGGTTTCAGCATCGGAAAATTAGCGAATCAAAAAAAATTAACAAAATGTTTACAATCGTCAAGCCGAATTTGTTTCTTGTCGAATCAATTGACTTTGGGAGGAGCCTAACGCTCAAGAGGAGGAAAGCCAACCGGCGTTTCCTCCCTCGACTGGTTAGACATTCAGTTCCACGATGAATTCGTCACCATCGTTTAGATCGTACTCATCTCGCAACTACACGCCAGTGGCAATCTCATTAATCGTCATAGGATAATCACCAGTTCCAGGTATATTCTTCGGCCGTGGCCTTGGTCAATCCGTTGATTCCATGCTTGGCTGCAATCCACATGTCGGCAAACTTGCTGTCCCTGCGTGTTATATATCGTAAGTCGAACATGTGTAGCATAATCTACTGCATACCTGATTTTTTGGCGTTTATCCCAATCGATATCAAACGTGCTGCCAGGATATATTCTTCGTTCATAATGTTTCTTCTCAGAACAGGACACCTAACGCTTTGTTATGGCTATTACGGTTTACAGTGGCCAGTCACCTTTATCGATGGTTTCAGGTACAAAGGCATGAGCTCGTTCCCAGAGCCATGATACACGATCTGCATCATCAATAATGACACGCGTGTTGTTGCGCCAGTCCGAACGTGATTGGTGACCGCTTGCCGTATGGACCGTTGCACCTTCGAATCCGTTGGATTCACTCAACATAATGATCTCATCACTCTCGGATTTAGAATGAAAGTGGGCAACTGCAAAAATGTCATTTCCAGCCAGACAAGTTTTTGATGGTTGTGACATAGGGCGTCCTTTCGGTATAAGAAACTAGGGCCAGTCGATAGAGTTCAATGCCTGCCCGGCATCCACCAGACTGGTCAGCTCGCGGTCGGTAAGAGGCGATTACTGCCCGGTTTCCCATGATCGTATATAGTGTTCTTGTTCTGGTGTATCGGGCGTTTTGCGAATGACAGACTTAGGACATTGAGCCCAGAGCTCACGCAAACCAATAAGGGCGGCTTCTCCTCCATTACCTTTACGTGCCAGCCAGCAACCGATAATTACGCCTGTACGGCCCACACCGCCCCAGCAATGGACATAGACCATTGCTCCTTGCTGGATGTAACGGTCGATGGTATCCAGGATCTGTATTGTTGTCTCAGGCGAATCTGGTATCGCAACATCTCTAATGCCAAATCGTCGGTGGATTGTTTTCCCTATCAAAGGAGTATAAGACAGCAAACCCTCGGTATCCTCTGTCAGGTCGACAAAGGCTGATATACCAGCTTCAAGTAAGGCATTGATCTTTTGCGAGGTTGCTTCGTCTTTATTTCTGGGATACTCGCCGGCAAGTAGCTTACCCGGTACGACCCAATAACAGTGTTTAATAGGTTGAATCATCGTTTTTGAGTAATTACCTAACATATAATTAGGTAGAAACCTGGACACTCATACCAATGGCCAGGTGAAAGACCATGTATAAATACCGATAACCAATTGAAAGTAATGGTCTTTGAAATCATAAATCACAATTGCTGATCCCTACGGAATCCAGCGAGCGCTACGCGGTTCAACAATTGGTATCACTATAGGACTCGTAACCAGATATTCCGAAAACCGACCGGTGAACGGGGATCACGGTGCGCCTGAAGCATGATCGACGCATCGTCCGTAGGCATGGTGCTGAGGCGAGCCGATGAATGCCGTCTTGCCCTGGAGTTCGAAATGGTCAGGTTTGTAATGACCTGGCCACCGGCACAATTGCACTGTGTTCACGAAGAAGTTGATGCACATCGGCAATAGGGAGTTCTTCCGGGTCAACGCCAGTGGATGCGGATAGTGCGGCTATGGCGCCGGCGGCTTGGCCGGTAGCCATGCAAGTGGCCTGGACGCGCAACGCTGAATTGGCCAAGCGATCGCTCGCGATACAACGCCCGGCCACGAGGAAGTTGCTGCTGTCCGCCGGCAGTAGCGCTCCACGCGGTATTGTTGGTACGACACCCTCGACCAGCGGTTCACATTGTAACCCACCACCGGACGATTTGTGCAGGTCGACCGGGTAAAAGGAATAGCAGACCGCATCATCCCAGACCCGCCCGGATGTGTAATCCCCCACGGTAACTGTGCACTTGCCCTGGATCGTGGCGGTTTCCCGGACACCGCATTCCGGCGCCAGTTGATCAATCACCAGCGTCGCCAGACCGGGTTGTTGCCGCAGAAAACGGTAGAGTCGCAGCAGGCTCCTGCGCGACTCCAGCTCCAGCCGGGTTTTGCCCTCACTGTCCCGGGCGTTGATATGATGAATGTGGTTGGCTTGGGAGCCGCGACTGCGCAGCCACCGGTCGATGTTGGGGGCACCGGTGTTCCATGAGGCGTCCGTGTAGGTCAGACGCCCCGCACGCACCTCGGCATCGAAGGCGTTATTTATGGCGTCGATATCGAGATCCGCCAAGTCGTACCCACTTGCCTGGCAGGATAGCGTGGCCGGCTGGTTCTCGTCGGGGATACGTATCGGGAAGCCGGCCATCGCGGTGGCGTTGGCGTCCCCGGTGGTGTCGATCAGCACTGCGACATCTCGCTCCGTGGGCCCGCTCTTGGTGCAGAGCGTCACTTGCCAGCCACATCCCTCAGCCTGCGGTTTGACGCCGGCGAGCATGGTGTGGAAGAGAATATCCACACCAGCGTCGACCACCGCTTCGTCCCAAAGCGCGGCGTAGACAAAACGATTCACGCGAATCTGTAGCTGCCAGTGGGGCCGGGCATAGTCGGCGAAGTCCGGCAGCGTTCCGCCAGTCTCCGCTACGCAACGGGTGACCAACTCCCAGCCAATCCCGGCGATCACCTGTCGCCCCCAGGCATGGAAAAGGCCTGGGAAGTTGACGCCGCCGTTGGTTGTCGTCCCGCCTAGCATGCCGGTCTTCTCGACGAGTAGCGTCTTGGCACCAGCACGTCCCGCTTGGACGGCCGCCACCACGCCGGCGGTTCCTCCGCCAATGACCACCACGTCGTGATGCTTGTTCATATCACAATGCTCTTTTTGGGTCTTAATGTTAGATACGCATCCGCTTTCGCCAATCTCTACTTGTTAAAGTTTCACCATTAAACGGGGATGCAGCCTCAGAACGTAACCAGACAACAATCTTCGCTACCCTTCTCGGAGGACTTCCAACGGCTTTACCAGAGAATGCTTACTGCATCGGGGTTCGAACAGCAGAGGCACACACAGCATTTATCCTGATCCCCCGATCACAATATTCTTCCGCCGCGGCCTTGGTCAATCCGTTGATTCCATGCTTGGCAGCAATATAAGCCGGTATTCCTTGTGCCCCAGCTAAGCCTGAAATCGATGAGGTGTTGACGATGACACCACCGCCTTGGTGGATCATTTGTGTTAACTTATACTTGAGACACCACCAGACCCCCTTCAGGTTAGTGCACATGACCCGATCCCAGTTTTCCTCACTGCATTGATCTATAAATCCCACATTACCTAAGATACCAGCATGGTCATGCCTATCCCGCAAGTCATATCATGAATGGACATCCTTGCGTTGCCTAAAGATGCTGAAAGCGCTTCAGACAAACACTCGGACTGCCGGAGTATGGCGCTATCCCAATCGGCGTAAATGAGATGATAGTAGTCTACAGGTTCGTCGTACATTCTATTCCTACCTAACGCTGCGGATGCACGCGCGGCTGTACGCCGTCGCGTGCATCCGCAGCGTTCGCGATAGTCTACACATGGCCTTCCTTCAACGCATGATCTCTTCGCCATTGGCGGGCCAGTTTGTCATCGAATTCTGTGCCGGCCTTGGAGGGAGGCAGGATCTTCGTGTTGCCGCCGCCATTCTCAAGATTGATGTCCATGTTGCGCGGATTGGTTTCCCAGGCGCCGCAGGTGAAGTCGGGAATGTCGATCGAGTTTGAGCGGTTGAGAACCGACCACTGCGTGAGCGGCACGATCGAACTCCACGTCGCAGCATCATAGACATCCATCGGCATCGGCAGACCGTTACGCAGGCAGTCGACAACGTGCCAATCCATGCGCAGGTCCGAGCCACCGTGACCGTGGCCCTCAGAAGTCTCTTCGAGCTTGCGATAAATCTCCGGCGTGTATTCGTCATAGAGTCGCTTGTACTCGTCGTCGTCAGGCCTGTACCAGCGGTGATCCCCTTTGGAAAACCGGGGTGGGCCGGGATCAAACAACGCCGCCCCTTTCGTGCCGTAGATACCGTGGATCAAATTGTGCGGTGATGGAGTATGTGCATCGTGCTGGATCATCATTGTACGTCCCTTCACCGTGCGAATCAGCGTCACGTTCATGTTGCCACGGTACGGCAGGTCGGCAAACTCCTCGTAAAGGGGATCGGTCTTCAGTAACTCCTTCGCCCTTGGACCATAAGTAAAGTCGTTACTCTCCATTGACGAGAGGTAGTCCATGCGGTCACCGCGATTGATATCCAGGCACGTGGCAATGGGACCGAGACCGTGAGTCGGATAGATGTTGCCGCGGCGCCTGCCGTATTCGCGTAGCCACCACATGTCGCTGTAGCCGTCCGGAAACTTACGGAAGTTGTTGTTCAGCTTGCTCGTGTTGTATGCGCCCTCGGCATGGACTATGTCGCCAAAGAAACCCCGCTTCGCCATGTTGATCGTCACAAGATGAAAATCCATGTAGGAATAGTTCTCGAGCATCATGAAATGTTTTTGCATTTCCTCGGCGGTCTTTACGAGTTCCCAACAGTCCTCCATCTGCCAGGCCGCCTGCACTTCACTGCAGACGTGCTTGCCGTGTTTCAGGGCATAGATTGACATCTGTGCATGCAGTGGAATCGGAGTGCACACGTAGATCAGGTCCAGGTCCTTGCGTTCACACAGCTTCTTCCACTCGTTTTCGCCGTCGGTGTAGATTTCCGGGTTGTGATCGATGTCCTTGAACCAGACAGCCGCCTTCTCTATCTCCGTGGGATCCTTGTCGCATATAGCTCGAATCTCGACTCCCTCGATCTGGACCAGGGACTTGATATGTCCGATGCCACGCCCCATGCCGAGCACACCCACGCGCACGGTGTCTATCTTCGGTACACGGAAGCCAGCCATGTTAACCCGCTGAACGTGGTTGGCCGCGTATTCACGATTGATCGTAGGCAAGTCGGGATTATTGATCTCAGGCATTCTTGCTCCTTTCCTAAGTAATACCTAACGCCTGCATCAGCTGTTGCCAAAAGCGCTGGATGTTCTTGTTATGTGTTTTCTTGTACATATTCAACAAAACTTGTTATCTATAGATCTATAGAGTGGTAATATTCCGGTGTTTGCATACTGCAATTTTTAATTATTTGAGATTCAATTTCTTTAGCTATAGTAAAATTATTTAATGACCTACGAGTACGTAAATAAGATGAGTTCAATCTCTCATGCATACAGGCGAACAATCCGCATTCCCTGAATCCCCGCCCCATAATTATTCATCACGGTTTTCTGAATATCCGTATCGTTGTCGGCTACCCAAAGACCATCCTCGATATCGAAGAACTCACACTCGCGACCGTGCGCAGTAGACGCTCGATATCCCATTGTGTGACCAGCTGTCCAGAAAATACACACGTGTGGAGCAGTAAAGTTGGTGAAGCGTTGCACGTCTATAAACTGAGTCACCGGGCGGTCATTTCCGACGATATTCAAGCCCATACCTTGGGTCTGGATGGCGGGGTTGTCATCGTGTTAGCGCCAGACAGCCATGAGTGCATTCATCTGGTGCGCACTCAATCCAAGTTCATGAAAACTTCCCAGTCCGCGCCTTTCTTTGCAGGCACTTTTTCGCCCACTGTAAAGAAGCGACTGTACAAATCCCTTGTTTGTCCTTCTGGTGGTAGTTGTTGTTCATCGCAAATAATCGTCTTGAAGGCATATCTTGCTCCTTTGCTTATTAGAGATAATATAACGTCCTATTGTTCAGCAGCCTGGCGGCCAGCGCAAGCGAGGTCCAGGTCTGTCTGCAACGATTTGTTAGCCAGCGGTCAGAAAGCTCAGGATGTAGCCGTTCATGTCTCGAATAGAGAATTGCCGGCCCCATGGCTTGTCGACCGGTGGTTCTTGAATGTCTACACCTCGAGCCCTAAATTCCTCGCAGAGTTCGTCCATCCCTTTCCCAATGTGCAGGTAGAGATAGCAACCCGAGGCCGGATCGCTTGGTGGCGCCCCTTGCTCGAAGCGAATCCGAATAGCGCTCGCATGAGTACGGTCTCCGGACGATACCCGAGCGTGGGTTGGCGGGTCGCCGTGCTCGAAGTCAATGTGGAAACCCAAGACATCGCGATACCAGTCGAGCGTCTGTCTGACGTCTACCACCATCAGTACTGCCTGGGCACCGTGCAAACCGTGCTGGTCTGTCATCTCATGTGTTTTCAGGGTGTTCGTCCTATCTGGCTGTCGCTTAGCTCAGCTGCGCGTGGATCGGGTTAAACTGATATAAAGAACAGAACCTTTCACGTGAAAACCACTTGAAATAATCCGTGGCATGCGTTAGCTGCAGCGCTGTGTTAGGCTGTAACGCCCCTATTGGCGTCACTCCAAATCGGAGCTTTGGGGCGTTGCGGTCCCAGCGCCCTTTACATACTTGTCGAACCACCGGAGTTGCTCCCAGAGCACGTGCTCCACACTCTCCCGGGCTCGATAGCCGTGGTCCTCGAAGGGCAGCAGCACCAGCCGGGCGGTGCCGCCCGAACCGCGCACGGCCTCGAAGAAGACCTCAGACTGGAACGTGAGGGTACCCGGGTTCGAGTCGTCGTCACCGTGGATGATCAGGATCGGCTCGTTGACCTTATCGGCGAAGAAGGTCGGAGAGAGCTGGATGTAGACATCCCTCGCCTCGAAGAGGGAGCGACGTTCGGACTGGAAGCCGAAAGGCTGGTTGGTCTTGTTGTACGAGCCGCTGCGAGCGATGCCGGCCCGAAACAGGTCGGTATGCGCCAGGAGGTTGGCCACCATGAGCCCGCCGTGGCTGTGGCCGATGACGCCGATGCGCTTGGGGTCGGCCACTCCCATCTCGACGGCCTTGGCCACCGCGGCCTCTGCGTCGGCCACCAGTTGGGGCACGAAGGTGTCGTAGGTGGTCTCGGGATCGCCGAGCATCGGCATGGCGGTCAGATCAAGTACTGCATAGCCTTGGAGCAAGAAGTAGAGGTGGGAGGCGCCGTACAAACGCATGAAGCGCTGGGCTGAGCCTCTGACCTGTCCGGCGGTGGTCGTGCCGGAGTACTCGAGAGGATAGGCATAGAGCACTGTGGGCAGCGGCGTGCCCTTCTTGTAGCCGGGGGGAAGATGCAGGTGGAAGCTGAGGGGTACGCCGTCCGCACGCTCGTAGCGCACGATGCGCTTCTCGATCTCGCGTAGCTGGGGCGTGGGGTCCTCGAAGCGCGTGATCGGAGCACGTGTCAGGACCCGGGTGGCCTCGCCCTTGATCGCCTCGATCTCCTTGCCAAAGGTGGCCAGATAGTAGTTGGGCACATCGACGACGGACTCGGAGCGCAACACGAAGCGGTCCTCGCCACCGGCGAACGCCACGAAGGATTCGTAGCGGTCCGGATCGCAGCGGAACAGACGCTCGGTCTCGCCGGTGTCCAGGCGTCGCAGGTCCAGGAAGGGCCGGTCACCCTGTTCGGTGGCGCCGCCGCCGCTGAAGTAGACTGCGTCGCCATTCTGGCGCATCACCCTGCGGCCGTTGGGCAGCTGGCGGAGAACAGGATAGCCGGGGTTGCCGTACCGGTCATCCCGTGCAAGGTCGTACCAGAGGCGATCAGTACCCTCGTCAACGTCAAGTAGCCAGAAGTATTCCCAGCGGCGCATACGTTCCCACTGTGCGAGCATGAGCATTCCGCCTTCGGCGCCCCAGGTCATCCCCCAGATGCGGTGCTCGGCCCGATAGACCTCCTCGGAGTCTCCGGAGAAGGACGCCCGGAGTTGCATAAGCCGGTCGCGGTGGGGCACCTTGACCACGGGATCTCCGCCGTCGAGCGCCTCGACCCAGAAGAGCGTGTGCGGAGCGGTGGGACGCCACGAAACCGAACGCGGGCCCAGCGGCACACCCTGGACCGGGACCTCGTCGGCCACGGGCAGGGAGGCGATGTTCGCTATCAGCTTGCCCTTATCGTTCCACACCTCCATCTTGCTGGCGAAACGCCACCAGGCCACCTCGTGGGACCAGGGACCGACCAGACGCTCGATGAGGAGATACTTGCCGTCCGGCGAGAACGCGGCCGTGGTGTAGGGAGCGGGCGCACCGACGACCTCCACCTTACCTGTCGCCGGGTCGATGATCACCAGCTCGGATGCGGTGTAGTACTCGAAGAGGGCATCGTCGTGAGCCGTCTCGAGCAGGTCTTGCGCCTCGTAAGTGGAGCGGGCCGAAGCCCCCGCTCCTTCGAGGATCTCCGGACCCGCCGGTATGGCCGTCGGCTCAGGCGTCCGTCCACGCTTAGGGATGCGGCGGACCAGCAGGCGCTCCTGGTCGGGTAGCCAGCTCACGGCGGTGCCCATCAGCGGGTTGAGAGCCAGCTCCTCGATCCTGGTCACTTCGCCTTCCACCGAGCCGACCCACAGGCCGATGTGATCGGCGTGCCCAACGGTGAGCGCGAAGCGCTGGCCGTCCACGGTCCATTCCACGCCGTGGACCTCGGCGTCGGCGGGCAGATCGAGCGGCGTCGTGGCTCCGTTCTCGACTCTAACCAAGCGGGGGGATGTGCCCCCGTGTTGGCCATGGTGGCCGCTGATGGCGGGATTGACCCGGATGCCGGCCAGCTTGTGCATCGGTGCTGCCAGCTCGGCGAGGGGGGGGAAGAGCATGGGATCGGCGAGGAGCAGGTACTCGCCAGTTGGTGCCGTCCATAACCATGGGCGCTGCGGTGCGTGGAGCACCTCCAGCAACTCTTCGGGAGGAGACTGCCACCCGGTTGCCGGCTGCAGGCTGTCGTCGGATGCTCCTGCGCTTGCTGTCATCACAAACGCTACCACCGTTAATACAAGTAAAATTGTTGGTATCACGATTTTTCTTTTCATTCTTGATCTCCGTATAACAATACTGATACGATTATTTTTGCCTAACATAGTAGTAAAAATTTATATTGATACGTAGTCTATCATATCACAGCAGTTGTTTTTTCTCTTAAATAATTGAAACAGTGCAGCTTATCCTCTGATTATCCTTCATATTGAAATCACAAATTATATCACCTGTTGTGTCACGAAGCGTGCTACGTATCTATTTGGACAGGTAGCACGCCGTATAGGCAGTATGGCTACGCGCCAGATGTGATAGGTAGCCGCCTATTAGCCTTCATACAATACTATATTTACAAGCATAAGCTATGATAGGGAGTATTTCTATTTTACGATTATTTCAATAAAAAGGAAAGCAGTTTTCGAGACTATAGCGGTTTCTCCGACTATGTAGAATATCTCAACAACCTGTCGGCCTCCCACTATATACGGATCTGAATATGGCAACCTCGTCGTCTAAATTACTGGATCAACTCCGCACTAAAATACGAACAAAACATTACAGCATACGCACAGAGGAAGCCTATGTCTCCTGGGCATACCGTTTTATCCTCTTTCATAATAAAACCCACCCGAAAGATATGGGGGCCTCTGAAGTCGAGTTGTCCCTCTCGCATCTGGCAGAGAAAGGACACGTGGCTGCCTGTACCCAGAATCAGGCGTTGAACGCGCTTGTATTTCTGTACCGCCGGGTGCTGAACAATGATTTAGGCGATATGCAGAACATCAGTAAACTCGGCGTCATCAGTCCGGCGGATCGGCTGGAAACCAGGTAAACATACTGGGACAGCCTGTTCGCTCCCGTGAGTTTTCTACACGATCATGATACAGGACGGCTTGGCCACTTCCACGGGATCACCGGCCGCACTCAATTTTCCACTTGCCTCATCAATCCGAAATACCACCACATTCTCCCCATGTTCTGCCCCTTCAGCCGTTTGCATATTCGCACACAGCAGTAACTTCCCATCGGGCGCAATGGCCAGATTCTGAGCGAAATTACCCAGGGACGACTGAATATCGACCAGATCCAGACAACCGTCGCCGCCGATACGGTAAATGGCGATGCTGTCGTGGAGGCGATTGGAGCAGTACAGATACTTACCGTCCGGCGTGATCTTGATATCTGCGGTGTAGCTGGTATCGTCGAAGTCATCGGGCAGCGAGGAAATCACCTGTTGTTCGATCAGCATGCCGGTATCGTCATTGTAGCGGTAGACATTGATCGAATTGTCCAGCTCGTTGTTCGCGTAAACGTACCCGCCCTGCGGATGGTAGGTGAAGTGGCGGGGACCGCCGCCGCCGATGGTCCGCACATAGGGCTGATCGAGCGGCGTCAATTGGGCGGAGGCTCCATCGAGCGCATAGCCGAGGATCTGATCGGTACCGAGATTGCAGGCAAACATATGATTGCCGCTTGGACTGATCACCGAGCAGTGGGCGTGCGGGCCCTCCTGCCGGTCTTTGTTGACCATGCTCCCTCCCTCGTGCTGCACAAAGGAGACCATCTCGCCTAGGGAACCGTCCGCCTGCACCGGATAGGAGCCGACGCTGCCGGACGAGTAGTTGGCGATGACCACCGCTTTTTCGCTCGGACTGACATCGACATAACACGCCGTGCCGCCGTTGGTTGGTTGCTCATTGATCTTGCGCAACTCACCCGAAGCGCCGCCGATCTCGAAAGCCGCGATGTATCCGGTCTCGCTTCCGGCCGGCTCGTGGGTGGAATAAAGGACCTTCCTGTCGGGGGACAGCGCAATAAAGAAGGGGCTTTCTATGTCCGTATAACGGTTTAACGGCGCCAGCGCGCCGGTCCCGGTGTCCAGTGTGAATGTGCTGATGGCCCCCGCATCACCGGCGGCACACGAGGTGACGAAAATTATATGTTGGTTGTTCATGTTCGACTCCCTTTGAGTAGATAATTGGTTTTTTGATATTTTCCAGGATAACGATTGGGTTTCAGTATACCTGATTTTCCGGCTTGCGACAATATTAAATCTGGATATTATACCAGTTCTCTATAGCAATAGCGCATAAATGGATTATTTACCTTCCGGATCTATATTCCCTGCCTGAAGTTGCGCAGCAGACAGAGAAACATCCGGGGATTTTATACTTTGTGCTTGGGCTAAGTGCAAAGTATAAAGTCCAGGGAAACCCCCTTGATTTATCCCTCAACAGTTATTACTTTTGTGATAACAATATCCGTACAATATGCCCATCAATCAGGAGCGTACGATATGCCCCGGAAAACAACGATTCGAGTTATCGGTAATTCGGCCGGGACCACCATATCAAAGTCTTTGTTGGAGCGATTTCATTTGCATGAGAGAGATACGGTCTATCTCGTTGAAACCGAAGAGGACATACTCATTACGCCTTTCGATCCTGATTTTTCAGAGGCGATGCAGATATATCAGGAAGGGGCACGCGCCTTTCGTAACGCCCTGCATGAGTTGGCCGGATGAGTGCGGATCAGACGGAACCTCGCTGGCTTAATCAAACAATCGTGACTACCATTTTCGCCAAACCAGATTCCCCAACATGGCGCCAAGCTGGGAATGCGCGATCAAGGTCTTCTTGACTTCGTTCTGGCAAGAGCGCCTCATCGTCGGCGTTATGATCCGGATGCCGATATTCTGAGCCGGGCTGCATCCTATGGATTCGGCCTAGCAAACAACCATCCCTTTATTGATGGCAACAAGCGCGTGGCATTTATGGCGATGTTTATTTTTCTGGGTCTCAATGGATATCGTCTCGTCGCCACGGAGTCCGAGGTGGTATACGCGTATGCTCGATGTCGCCGGCGGCGCCCTGGATGAAGCCGGTTTGGAAGCATGGCTGCGCAGCCATGCCCAACCCATATAAGGAGACTTTCATTTTCGATATGACGAAACCAAATCTTCTTTACATTTTTACCGATCAGCAGCGGGCGGACACCCTGCAGTGCTACGGCAATGAGCAGATACAGACGCCGGCGTTGAACGGGTTGGCGGACGAGAGTTTTGTGTTCGAGAACGCGTATGTGAGTCAGCCGGTGTGCAGTCCGTCACGGGCGACGATGATGACGGGGTTGTGGCCCCATACGGCTGGTGTGCCGTCCTGTAATGTGCCGTTGGCAGCAGATGTGCCGACCATCGCAAAGATGCTGCCGGATGCGTATCGGTGCGCTTACATGGGAAAGTGGCATCTCGGCGATGAGATTTTTCCGCAGCATGGGTTCGACACCTGGGTGGGGAGTGAGGATTCCTACCGGCATTCGTATTCGTCGCCGGAGCGCCTGCTGGAATTCAGTCCGTATCATCACTTTTTGTTGGATAACGGGTTTGAGCCGGATATCGCCAATCAGGGACAGCGGGTATTTTCCCGGCATATGGAGGCGGGACTCGATGAGCCGTTTACCAAGGCTTCGTACCTCGGCGAGCAGGCGGCGCAGTTCATCAGGGACAGCGGTGACCGGCCTTTTGCATTGTGTGTCAGCTACCTCGAACCGCATCCGCCACATACCGGGCCGCTCAATGACCTCTACGATCCGTGGTCTTTGCCGGTTGGCCCTGCTTTCATGAAGCCGCCACCGGCCAATGCGCCGCTGATCACCCGGCTGATGGCCGCCTATTACATGGCGTCCGAAGAGTATGGACTCGACCTGCAGACCGAAGAAGGCTGGCGGCGTGTTCTGGCACGATACTGGGGGAACATCACGCTGGTGGACCGTTCGGTGCAGAAGATCCTGTCGGCGCTGGAGGAAAGCGGACAGACGGACAATACTATCGTTGTCTTTACCAGTGACCACGGGGAAATGACGGGAGACCACGGTATCCTGGGCAAGACCCTCATGTATGAAGAGTCGGTTCGCGTCCCGATGTTGATCCGGGCGCCCATGCTCGGAAGAACGCAGAAAAAGATCGCCGGGAACTTCAGCCACATTGATCTTGTGCCGACTCTGCTTGATCTGATGGAGACAGATAGGCCGGATACACTCCAGGGACAGAGTCGAACGCCCGTCCTGCGTGGGGAATCGACTCTTGCGAGTAACGATGTTTTCATCGAATGGAGCGGCGCCGACGGCCATCCGCCCCGTTCAATCGGTGAAGCCGAGGTGAACCTCAGCATGGGGCAGCCGCTGCGCACGGTCATGTCCTCCGACCGGTGGAAGTTGAATCTGTACGAGCAAGGCCAGCATGAGTTGTATGACCTGAATACCGACCCCCATGAAATGAAAAACCTGATTGATACACCAATTCATCAGGATCGGATACGGAATTTGACAGACCGGATACGCCAGTGGCAGATACAAACAGGCGATACGGTTCCCCTGCCGGAAGGATAATCACACATTTCTCAGCTCAGAACTATGAACCCGGAACTCGTAGGCGCACGGTGTGCCGCGCGCCTCCATAGGAGAACACCATGATCATCGATTGCCACGCCCATGCCTGGGATTACTGGCCATACAAACCAGAGGTACCCGACCCGAAAAACCGTGGGACCGTCGAGATGTTGTTGCATGAGATGGATGCTGTGGAGGTGGACAAGGCCGTGCTGGTCTGTGCCCGTATCGAGCATAATCCGAACAACAACGATTACATCGCGAAGTGTATGACGAAATATCCGGACCGGCTTATTCAGTTTGCGGATGTAGATTGCTCGTGGTGGGAGACGTACCACACGCCCGGTGGCGCGGACCGGCTGGCCGAGGCGACAGAGAAGTACAACCTTAAAGGGTATACGCACTATCTGAAAGGCGATATCGACTGGTTCGAATCTGAAGAGGGGCTGGCTTTCTTCGAGAAGACGGCGGAGTTGAATCTGGTCTCCAGTCTGGCCCTCGGGACAGCCTGGTTACCGGCCCTCAGAAAACTGGCGCGGCGCTTTCCATCGATCCCCTTTCTGTGCCACCATATGGCCGGGGCGCGGGTAGGCGAAGATCCACCTTATCCGAAATTACAGGAGATCCTCAAATCCGCCGACGTGCCGAATATCCATATCAAGCTCTCCGGCTTCCAGTATGTCTCTGAAGTAGCCTGGGAATATCCCTATTCGGATGCCATGTGGATCGTGCGTAAGCTGTACGAATACTACGGTCCCGAGCGACTCTGCTGGGCCTCCAACTATCCGCCGGTCGCCCGGGCAAGCACGTATCAGCATTCCCTGGAAGCGGTACGGACGCACTGTAGTTTTATTGCCGAGAAGGATATGGATCTGATTCTGGGGGGGAATATGGCGCGGTTGTTGGAATTATGATTTTAAAAGCGAGAGACATAGTGAGCGCTGCACGGTTTATAAATCATAAATCATCATTTAAAAATCATAAATAACACACGGGGTCAATATGCCAGTCGAACCACGTTCGGATGATGAAGATGATTACAAGGGGGCTTCATCCATGCAGGAAGGCCGGATTATAAAGACATTTCAGACAAACGGGGTGGATACGACGTTCCGCTGGCCCTGCGCCGCCGATCTGGATGCCTTTATCGAGATGCACCGGACTTTGACGAGAGAGGAAGTGATGTGCAGGCGGCTGGAACTGGACCGTGATAGCGGTCGTATGATGTTTGAGGATATTGTCCATGATCTGAGACAGGATAAACTCGGTTACATCCTGGTTGAACAAGACGGTCGACTCGTAGGTGAAGGGTTTACAAACAGCAGTGGGTATCAATATTTCACGGTAGGACTGGCCTTGATAGACCGTGTCAGGGGCATGGGTATCGGAACGGCCCTGATGTGGACCCTGGAAGAAGAATCCCGTCGCCTCGGCGCCAGACGATTGTTCTTGAGCGTCTGGTCAGCGAACCCATCCGCCATTCATGTGTACGAGAATGTCGGCTACAATGAATGCGGCAGGCGCTCCCGGTGGGTTCAGATGGATGACGGCTCTGAATGTGATATGATCGATATGGTAAAGCTGGATATATAGATTGTCTGATTTGCTGATTTGTTGATTGTCTGATTGATAGGACGAGATGATCGATTGATTTTGATCTTTCCAATCAGAAAATCAACAAATCAGCAAATTAATGATGCGTCTCCTTGCCATATTTTTTCAACGCGGTATCCACGTCGAGCTTTGGGGCGCGCCATACGTTGGTGCGAATTTCTTCAGCTTCGTAGGGATCGATATTGTCGATATCGTACGATTTACCGAAGGAAGGATCGACGTTGAAGATGAGCATGTCGAAGGTGAAGGCGATTTCGCTGCGGGCTTTGAACCAGTGTACATTGTCCTTTTCATCGGAAATGGAGGAGACGCTGCCTGGTTTGACAACGGTATCCACGGTCGGTGTAATGATGAGATGGGTAGCGTCTTCTCCTGATTTATCGTAGTGCTTAAGATCGAATTCACCGAACAGGACGTAATGGGCCGAAACCATATTCTTGTGCCCATGAGGAATGATCGATCGATCCTGTTTCATACCGAATATTTTCTTTACAAATTGCACATCGTCCGGCAGACCGGCGATTTTCGGGAAGGTCACATATTTGGTGTTTACACCAAGGTCAGGATATTGAAATGCCCGAGTCAGCTTGTCGAAATCGATGAACTTTACCAGATCGGCCTGCTCAACTGTCCCCAGCAATGCTTCAATCCTGGTTTGCCAGACCGACGGCCGGATGGCCTGTTTCTTCAGATCCCGACACATGTCATTAAGCTGAATCGCCCAATGGTCCGTCTTCTCCTTGATACTACCGGCCAGAAGATCACGCGTAATCAACATTTCGAGAAAAGAAACGCTGACCAGTGTACTCAGTGATTTCTCTATGAATTCGCGACGGGTCATGAAAACTCCGGGGGGCCGGTACCAGCAGGCGCACAGCGCGCCTACTTAATTTCCCAGCCCGATCTCTTGTAAATAGGCCCGCGTACGCCTGGCGATGGGCAAGGGCTTGTCGAACGGGGCCGGGTACATGTCTTGCTCAACAATCGCGAAGCCATCGTAGTCGAGTTCGATCAGCAGATCCCGGAAGGCCATGAAATCGACGGCGCCCCGGGATGGTTCGCAGAACATGTCCATGGCGACAGCGGTGGCAAATGGGATGCCTTCCTCTTCTACTTTCTTCTGTAAGGTTGGTTCCACGCTTTTGAGGTGCAAATACGGAATTCGTGCGTGGTGCTTGCGCATAAACGCCACGGGATCACCATCCCGGTAGGCATGGTGACCGACATCAAAACAGAGCGATACGCGGTCCGGATCGGTATCTGAGAGAAAGCGTTCTATCTGATCTTCGTATTCGACATGCGTCTCGGCGTGGGGATGAAAAACCAGCTTCATATCATTCAACTCATCTATCATATCAGCGACCCGGTGTGTGGTGTCGATCAGGCGTCGCCAGTTGTCATCGTCTAGCTGTTTAATTTCGATTTGCTCACCGGTGAACAGGTCGGAGTAGGTCCCATCGATCAGCACCAGATATTGGGCGCCTAATTCTGCCAGTACCTTCCCTGCGCCGGTCAGTTGCGCCTCGATTTCAGGCCATACTGAATGATCTTCCAGGCTGCCCATAACAAAGCCTGCACTCACCTTGAGATTTCTCTTGTCGAGTTCGGTCTGTAACATCGTCGGGTTGGTCGGTAGATACCCGTACGGTCCCAACTCGATCCAATTATATCCGGCCTCGACGACTTCGTCCATGAATCGTTGCCAGGGCGTCTGCTTCGGATCATCCGGAAACCAGACGCCCCAGGAGTCCGGTGCACTGCCGATGCGGATGTTCATAGGAATCCTTTCAATAATAAAACCGTTGCCCGGTCCGCCGTTCAGCTTCGTAGCCTTCGCGGAGTTTGCGGGTCATCGGGTCGTTGGTGGCTTCTGCCGAGGCGATGTCCCACCACACGCCAGTCGGCGGCAGATAACGGTGTTTTTCGGTTTCGCAGACGATCACACACGAACGGGTTTCGCTCCGGGCTTCACGTAAGGCCTGGCGCAACGCATCCGGGGATGTCGCATGCCAGGCGCGGGCGCCCAGGCTTTCAGCATTTTTGACGAAGTCAATGGGCAGATAGTCGCCTTCAAGTTTGTTGGTTTCGCTGTCGCGGCCGCGGAATTCATTACCGAAAGATCGGCCCGCCCTGGCCATCTGCAGGGATCGGATAATCTGGTACCCGTGATTTTCTGAGAGGACAATCGTGATTTTAAGTCCTTCCTGCATCGCCGTCATGAGTTCTGTCGGATTCATCAGGTAGGTGCCGTCGCCGATGTAGACGTATACTTCGTGGTGTTTGCCCGACATACGCGCTCCCAGACCGGCTGGTATTTCCCAGCCCATACATGAAAACCCGAATTCCATGTAGCAGGCGGCGCCTCCGGTGACATCCCACAGCCGAAGCAGGTCACCCGGCGGACTGCCGGCAGCGGCGACCACACAGTCACCGGCCTGCGCCTCGTTGTTGAGTGTCTGCAATAATTGCGCTTGGCTCATGGCCTCGTCCGGATGATCGATGTAGACCTCTTCCTGCAATGTTCTTTCATAGGCTGCCCTGGCGCTGGTCACTTCTTCAAGGTAGGCCGTATCCGGGGTGATGCCTGCTTCCGTTGCAGCGATTGTCAAGGCCGTCAACGCCTCACGGGCATCCGCCAGGACAGGCAGGGCGCCCTGCTTGTAGGCGTCATGGCCGGTGACGTTGATGCCGATAAATTTGACATCTGGATGCTGAAACGCGGACTGCGAACCGGTGGAGAAATCGGTCAGGCGGGTTCCGATGGCGATGATCAGATCCGCTTCGGCTGCTATTTTACCGCCGTATGGCGTACCGGCCACTCCGAATCCGCCGATACCCCAGGGAGAAGCCGCTTTCATAGCCCCTTTGCCGCCGAATGTTTCGCCCACCGGAATACCACACTGCTCGGCAAAGGTTTTGAGCTCTGACCAGGCTTCCGAATGATGCACACCGCCGCCGGCGATGATCATCGGGCGCCTGGCCGCCTTTAACAGGGTGACCGCTTCAGCGATACGATCTGAGGTCGGCGGTCGACGCTCGACACGCCAGACGCGTTTATCGAAGAAAGACACTGGATAATCGTACGCATGAGCCTGCACATCCTGTGGCAGAGAAATCGTGACGGCACCCGTGGCCGCCGGATCGGTCAGCACGCGCATGGCCTCCGGCAGGGCCGTGAGAAGCTGCTCGGGGCGCATGATCCGATCGAAAAACCGGCTAACGGGCCGAAAGCAATCGTTGACACTTACGTCTGCAGACACGGGATGCTCAATCTGTTGCAGCACCGGACCTTGATACCGGGTGGCATAATAATCGGACGGCAGCAGCAATACTGGAAGATGGTTGATCGTTGCGGCTGCGGCTCCGGTGACCATGTTGGTGGAGCCGGGACCGATGGAGGCGGTACAGGCGATGATGGCCATACGATGATTAACCTTCGCATAGCCGGACGCGGTATGTACCATCGACTGTTCGTTACAGGGTTGATGATAGGTCAGGTCCTGCCCGTATTCGAATAGCGCCTGCCCGATGCCGGCGACGTTGCCGTGCCCGAAGATGCCGAACATGGCTGGTATAAAACGCTGCTCTTTTCCATCACGCTCGCTGTATTGAACCGAGAGGTATTTCACCACAGCCTGCGCGGTCGTCAGGCGGATTTGTTCTTGTGCATACGGCATGGGGAACTCCAAATTTGTTGATTGTCTGATTGTCTGATTGTCTGATTGTCTGATTGTCTGATTGTCTGATTGGTCTTCAATCAACAAATCAACAAATCAACCAATCAGTCAATTATTTTTTCCCACCGCTCGGACGCCCAGGAGCGTACTATGGCGGCAAGGACATTTCCGACAGCGAGCGCTTCGGCGAAACCGGGCTTGCCTTGCTTGCCGTTGGCGAGGGATTGCAGAAAATGGTAGACTTCTATGACTTTCAGGTCGTCGTAGCCCAGGCCGACGGCCGGACCGGGATTGAAGTGAATATGGCCGGGGTGTGCAGGGCTGCTTTGAATGGTTGTGTAGCCATCATGCGTACCGTCCGTGGTGAACACCTGTAGTTCGTTCATCCGTTCGAAATCCCAGTGAATAGCGCCTTCTGTGCCGTGTATTTCGAATGCCATCTGGCATTTGGGCCCCTGTATGACCCGGCACACCTCGAACGTGCCGTGTGCACCATTTTCAAACTGGACCAGCGCGCTGGCATAATCTTCGTTGGTCACCGGTTCTTTGGGGCCGTCTGTGCCGACGGAGAAGTGGGTACCTGCGCCCGGTCGGGGCGTGGGGCGTTCCGTAATAAACGTAGCCTGGTTACCGATGACTCGTTTGATCGGGCCTGCCAGCATGTGCGCCATATCGGTCACATGTGACATCAAATCCCCGAGAGAGCCGCTACCGGCCGCTTCCCGTTGGAATCGCCAGGACAGCACCCCTTCGGGATGGCTTGCATAACCTGCGAAAAAACGGCCCCGGTAATGGGTGATACGCCCCAGCTTACCGTCTGCGATCAACTGCCGGGCATGTTGCACGACGGGTGCCCACCGATAATTGTATCCGACCCAGGTCAACACGCCGGCATCCCGTGCAGTCTGCACAATAGCGGCCGTCTCCTGCGGAGAGCGTCCCACCGGTTTTTCACAGAATATATGCTTGCCGGTTGCCGCCGCCTGCCTAACCATGTCCAGATGCAGAAAATTCGGCGCCGTGATGTTGACGACATCAACATCCGGATCACGAATCACATCCTGCCAGTCAGTCGTCGAGCGTGAAAACCCCAGACTCTCCTTTGCCTCGTCGGCCCGTGCCGCTACATCATCCGCACAGATGACCAGTTGTGGAAATACCCTGCTTTCAGGAAAGCGAGGTTTGATCTGATTATAAGACCGGCTATGGACGGTGCCCATCCAGCCCATGCCGATGACGCCGATTCCGATGGAGGAAGACATAAAAAATGGTGATTTAGTGATTGAGTGATTTGGTGATTGAAAACAGAAACCGATTATGAACGTATATATCTACTTTATTTATTTAAAGACATCTATCAACTGATTTGTGCCGAGGTACAGAAACAGTAACAGGGCCATGACCAGGAGGGAATTCAGGAGCCAGCCGGTGCGCAGGTCGCCGAGCCATTCCCGTTTAGAATTCATGTACAGCAGGGTACCGGCCAGAAACGGCATGAACAGTGAGCCGACGATTGTATAGGCGATGATGATGGCCACTGGGCGGTCGAACCAGAGCAGGATCATCGTCGGAAAGGTAAGAAAGAGCAGGAAACCCCGATAGTAGGGCGACTGCGGGCTGATCATCGCGGCCCGATCTTCTTTCGGCACCCGCTTGAACAGCGCCATGAAATCTGCGAACAGATACGGAATACCCTGCCAGACGCCCAGAACGGAGGTGATGACCGCTGCCCAGAACCCCAGATAGATGGACCATCTTCCGAAGGGGCCGAGGGCCGCTTCCATGCGATCCGCCATACCCAGCACGATGTTGCCACCGGCGGCGGCTTCCGGCTTGATCTGCGCGCCCAGAATCATGACCGCCACACCGAAAAAACCGGTTAGAATATAGGCGGCTCCGAGATCTATCCGTATGCCCGGGAGCCATTCCGGACCGGACCGCCCGGCTTCTCGAATCCAATACCCATAACACAATACCGACAGACTGCCACCCACACCACCCAATACACTGAGGATGGTCCCTACCGAGCCGGACGGGACACTCGGAAAGGTCATACCCTGGACAACGGCGACGATATCCGGCCTGAGCGCCCAGGCGCTGATCAGAAACGAGATGAACATTATTCCAACGAGCACCTTCATGGCCTTTTCGAACAGGCTATATCGTCCTATCCAGACGAGTATGGCGCCCACCAACGAGTGAATAATGCCCCAGGTGGCCACGGAGAGAGATGGAAACACCGTATGTCCAGCCAGACCGCAGGCCGAAAGGAGGCCACCACCAACCAGAAAGGACCATCCGATGAGATAGATGAGAAAGATATACTGTATCGGCCTGCCGAGGCGCTCCACCCACCCTTCGAGAATCGTGGTCCCGGTTGCAAGTTGCCAGCGGCCGAGTCCTTCATTCAGGGCGTATTTGAGGATCGCGCCGTAAACAACCGCCCAGAGCAAAACCGTACCATATCCAGCACCGGCATTGGTAGCGGAAATCATATCACCGGCCCCGACACCCGTGGCGGCTACAGCAATGCCGGGTCCCATGACGGCTATCATTTGAGAGAGGCTTAGCTTCATAAAAGGGGTGATTTGATGATGGCATGTGTCCTGCGGACACGATGCGAGCACTTCGTGGTTTGGTGATTGATTTCGCTACGCTCAATCGAAAGTAATGTACGCCTCTTCGAGGCACTATTAGGACGCGCTTCCCTTCGCTCGCTGTGCTTTTTAGTGAGTTGGTGATTGACTCATATCATAGGCTATAATGTGATCGCCAGAGTAATGATTGCCATTCTAACTGGATTATGACCTATGCTTTTACCAATCAACCAATCAACCAATCACTAAATATCAGCCTGCATATACGCCTTGATGATATCTCTACACAACGCATGATCCTGACGCGCGGCATATCCATCTGTCAGCGGCTTTTTACCGTTAATAATACATTCATGAAAATGGATCAGCTCCAGCTTAAACGAATTTTGGTTGTTGACGATCACTTCTTTCTTCCAGGGTTTGCTGCCGTCCATCCCCTGCACGGTCACCGGTGAGGGCTCACCACGGGCAAAGCCGGTGGGAAAACGGATGCTGACCCGCTGGGCGCTGCCGAAGACTTCGAGTGTTTCCCGGAAGTCCCACAGCTCCGGCAGATGCGTCCAGGTTGCTACGCACCGTTTATCACCTTCATAGGCCAGGACCATCGTGACACTCATACCCTCACTCCATTGCTCCATGCTGACGACTCGTTCCGGCGTGCCGAACATACCGCGGAGCACGCTGATATCATGAATCATACTGCCGGTGAGGTGGGCGAAGATCCGTTGCACATCATCGGGTACATCACCGATCGCCTCGTGAACGGCGGCAGCGCGCAACGTTCTGGTGTGCTCAATGACCTCCTGCGGAATATCATCGAAGCGATACAGGTTGAACTCTTTCAGGTGCAGGTTATTGTCAGGATGGATATGGTTGACCTGTATCAACCGGATATCACGGATTTTCTCCACTTCCGTCAGAGCGTACTTGAACCCCGGATCGTGTTGTTTCATATAGCCGACCATGAGCGTTTTACCCGATGCCTCGGCTGCTCCGATAATACGATCGGCCTCCTGCACGGATATACACATCGGTTTTTCAATAAATACATGCTTGCCTGCCTGAAGGGCGGCTACCGCCACCTCTGTTTTCGGATCGGCAAAACAGAGCAGCACCGCATCCAGATCGAGAGCCAGCAACTCACGGTAGTCCGTTTCCCGGTGCGAAACTTGATACAGATCCCCCATGAAATCGACCAGTTGTCGCGATACGTCGCATAATCCGACGAGTTCATATTTGTCACGGAGTTCCGACAGATGCGGCAGATGCTGAATTTGCGCAATCGCGCCACAACCAACGACCCCCATCCGGATACGGTTCATGAATATGCCCTTTCCAGCGAATTACAAGGTGGTACTGCGGTGTTAAAAGGTATGGGTTTTCGCACAATAAGCGCAGCAGATCGTATACAGACTGCTGCGCTTATTTATCAGATATCGCCCATACACCTGGAGGGATTCGAACCCACGACCTACTGATCGAGAGATCCTGCCGGATCTCGTAATTCAACTGCCTCAGCGCTTGCGCATTTTCTTGTACCAAAGTGTAGCTATTGCCGCGAGGACGATTACAGTCAGAACATTTGAATAATCCATAATATCTCTCCCTTAAAACAACGTCAGCAATCTTACTTCAGCAGGGTCATCCTTTTGGTATCCGTGTAGCCGCTGTCTTCTCCTCTGCTTAGCAGGTCATCTTGACTTCCTACAGATGGTTCGTGGTCCAAGGTCATTTTTCCGACTATGGAAACACTCGCTACTACGGTCCACTAACGTTGTCCATTTACGACACTTACGACCTTGTGTTCCACCTGATCTTTTATCTCTATCCGCACAATGTACATACCGTCATAAACAAAATTTTGGTTTTGGTCTTTGCCATCCCAATTCGTAAGATGTGACCCTGGAGAAAGCGATTCACCTGCCAGGATCTCACGTATCAAGTGCCCTGCCAAGTTAAAGATTCGAAGATTCACCTTACCGCCCTCTCCCAAAGCAAACGAGATCGCCATGGCGTTTCCGAAGCCACCACCACGTGGGGAAAACATCCGAGGTAAGCAAGTCAGATCAGACAACGCGGGACCGCCGATTGTTTCCTCGGTAATAAAAACACCGAAAGTGCCCAGTGTCTTTATAGCCGCAGTCACGTTCGGTACTGTTCCTGAGTCATCAAAGGTTCCCCCAATCAGAACCCATTGGCCGTCGACGAGTTGAAAGATGGCCGGAAACCTGGATCCCGTACCCTGATATTTTCCAGTAAATTTAGTTGCAACACCATTTACCAAGGACGATGGGTTAACCCAGCATGACAGGGAAGCCGGTTTCTCAAGCACCAGTCCGGCCGGCTCAATCCTGTATACGTCGCCGGCTAGCGTGTTTTTGGAGTCGGAAGTAGGAAGTACAATCTCATCAGGTTTTAACTTGGAAAATGACATGTTCGTTTCGGAGGTTACTGCCCCAGCCGGCAAAGTTATTTCCAATCTGTTGTCCTCCGATGTCATCTCCGCCTGTCGGTCCTTAGAGATTGTTCCCTGAGCCGTGACTATATTAAACGACACCGTGGTCGTATTGGAATGATTTAGTTGATCCGTAGCGGCTAACTTAAGTTCGTAGTTACCTATCAAATCCCCCATATTCCAATCGAATATGGGGCCTCCCGCTATTTCTGTAGCATTTTCCATTTCAGTTAATAGAGTCCACGTGGAATCTCCTCCTGCCGGCCGGTATTCCAACGAGTAAGAAGCCAGGTCAGGTGTAGCAAATTTACTCCCGCCAATCACACCGGATCGGTCTACTACGACCCCTTTTATTGATATTCGGCCGGAAATAACAGCATCCTGACTGGGAAAAGTTATTGCCGTCGTTGGGGGAGTCGTATCGATGCTGAATGTTATTTCCTGCCGGCCAACATTTCTAATTTCGTCCCGTGCCCACACATACGCCACGTAGTCATTGTCTGGAAGATTGGACAAGGTAAACGCCAGCGTGTTTCTGGACTTGGACCAGTCGGGCGTAGGCACATCGTCACCCTCCACAGTATACGCGCTGAAAAAATCCAGATTTTTATCCTGCGTAAAAGGATCAACAATTTTTATCTCTAAACCTACGGAAGCGCTGGGGACTAACAATCCCTCTACGCCCGTGAGAGACAGAGCGAACAACAGTGGCGAAGAAAGAGATTGTGTTAACATACGCCTGACACCGTTTTCAACGCCAATCCATAGCTCTCCATCCGATGTTTCCTTAATGTCAACTACTCCTCCCTGGATCTGGTTAATCGCAACACCATAGTCCGAATCCGTACCAGTGCCTTTTTCCACCGCCGAGAAGGGAATCCACAGATCGCGTTCGTTTTCGAAACGGGCCACAGAACCTGAAGCCATGCCAACCCACACTGATCCGTCGCCCGCCACGAATACCCGAGAGACGTAAGGGCTGGGTAATCCATTCAGTGTAGTATATCGTCTGACGGTGTCTGTGGTGAGATCGTAACTGCTAACTGCTGTGGATTGGCCAAACCAAATGCGGCCCGCCTGGTCTTCGGCAAGTGAGGTCACGTCCAGGGTGTTACCGTAGACGGTATTTGGATCATCACCGAGTCGTTTCAAAATAGTTGGAACCGCAACAAATTCAAGGCCGTTCGAATTCTGCTTATAACCATTCGGCAATCCTTTCAAATGGTTAAATTGCAATGCAGCCAGTAAATTTTTAGCCTGGGCTTTGCTTGCAAACGAATAAGGACCACTATAATTCAGTGAAAACTTTTCATTCGGATCATTTTCGGTGATTTTGTAGGCCTGCCCCGACTGGCCCTGCTGGGGAATCCTATACACGCTGAATTCGCTGGTGCCATTTACGGTTTCTTCGCGCATTTCATAGACCTTTTCCGTAAAGAAGCGATAGACGCCAGTCCCCCCCGCAGCCAATAGTGCCCCATCACTACCAAGCAGAATGTTCAGTGAGGGATGATACGAGGGATCTTCAAACATTGGGATTGGGCCAAGATCAGTTCTCCGAGTGATAATAGGTTCGTCAGGATGAGAAAATAAGTAAACAGCCGATGCCTGAACCATTTGAGATACGGTGCTATTTGGGACGAAGGCAATGAATCCCGCTTTATTTGCGATCCAAATCATTCCATATTCGTCTTCAACCATACCCGAATTGACGGATTGATTTACCCAACGCAAATCGACGTTTGTCTCCGGCTGCCCATTTGTAAACTTGGTGAAACCATTAACGCCGCCAGCATAGACGCTTCCATCTGTATGTTCAAAGAGATAGTTGGCGTAGATGGTGGATTCCGGAAGATATTTGATTTGAGAAAAATCATAATAACCCCTATCGTCCAAAACCTGATTTTCTGAAAGCCAAAATTCAAATTTGTCGGTATCAGGGGTATAAAGGCCAATTGCTCTTTTGGTAACAATAGAAAACTCCGCAGGTGCCCAGCCGCTATCAAAGGTACCAAAATCGTAGTCCGGATAGGAGGTAGGACCGTATCGGAGTGCAAGCCAAACCCGGTTGTCATCATCTACCACCATGCTTTTAATCCTGGCACCATTAAGTTTCTCTATCCGTTTCCATCGGTCTTGCAGTTTGTCGTACTTGGCCAGCCCAAAATCTCCCGCTACCCATATTTGGCCGTCCGGTGTCATTTGCATAGCATTGGTGCTGATGGGAAGTCCTTCTAATTTATCACCGGAGGGGAATCCGGCCAACAAAGGCCGGCCAAGATGGCTTACGCCAACGCCTTCGGTTATAGCCCATAGACCTCCGCCTGCATCTTCCACAAAATCTATAACTAGACGGTTGGCGTCCCCGACGACATTACCTTCACCTATGCGAAAAGCCCGCCAGAATCCGCTCTCCTGATCAAAATGACAGGCCATACCGTTAGTCGTCATGGCCCAGACACCAGATGAAAAACTTTTCACCCCGGACGCCATTAAGGGTAGGGATTTTCCATCCGAATCGCGAACTGACGAATAGGTAACAGACTTACGGTTCACCAGATCGTACAGATGTACCCCATTCGTGGCAGCGATCCAGACAACACTGGAGTCACTTTCAGCCATACCGTAATACTTCGGTTGAATTGGTTGTCCAAACCTGTCTCTGACAAGCCCATAAAGTTCGGATACCAAAAATTGCCCCATTGAGCCGCCATTAACAATTTCCTTTTGGTTACTGCTAACAAGCGCCTCCTCCCAACCCTCCATCGTATCAAAATCATATCTATAAAGGGCAATTTCAGTCAGAGCTAAGAGTGTTTGACCGTTCCTGGCCACCAGAAGCCGAAAAACTGGGGTTTCTAGTGCTTTTGCTTCGCGAATCCATTGATCTTGACCCACTAACTGCACCAGTCCGCCGTCGGTAGCCGCCTTGAGACCGAAGTTAGGGTGCTCCGCCAGCATGTTAACTCTATTTGATTCCGGGTGCGAATCAATTGAGTAATTATTCCAGGTACCCGTCTGGGGGTCGAACTTGCTCGCACCGCCGTCGGTAGCCGCCCAGAGATCGCCGTTAGAGTGCTCCAACAGCATATTAACTGTGTTTGATCCCAGGCCTTGGGCTGCTGTATAATTATTCCAGGTGCCCGTCTGACTGTCGTACCTGCCCGCACCGCCGTCGGTAGCCGCCCAGAGATCGCCGTTAGAGTGCTCCAACAGCATATTAACTGTGTTTGATCCCAGGCCTTGAGCTACTGTATAATTATTCCAGGTGCCCGTCTGACTGTCGTACCTGCTCGCACCCCCGTCGGTAGCCGCCCAGAGATCGCCGTTAGATCGATGGGTCAGGTGACCATTGCTTATTCTTGTACGATCCAGCCTATCTAACTGAGCCCCTTTCAATTCGACACTGCCTAGGCCATGAGACTCATTATAATCGGTCCATTCCATGTAAGAGCCCACCGCAGACACTTCTGAGGGCATCGAGCTAGTCGTAAGTGGTAGTTCGGCGTCCTTTAACACGCGGAGAGTAACCGCACTGTTTTCTGAATAGGAATTGCCAGAGAGAATATTTTCCGGAATAGGAAAATGTGCAGCGGGATACCCGATACCGCTAAGGTCCAGGCTATAGGTGAAAACAGGGCCTTGAGTCTGATTGAATATATTGCCTTGTATAACACCTTGGTAAATCTCTTCTAGTTCTGGCCAACTGAATGAGTATTCGCTCGTACTAGTCGAACTTTTATCTATAGGCTTTAACGTGTAGTTGATCGCTTCCCCAAGTGTATTGGAAATAGTATTGTTTATTACATCTAGGGTACTCCAGCCTGAATTGAAAATTATGCCGATCGTAGTATTCTGTATGGTATTATTCCCGATATGAGCATAAGGATTAATTCTCTGCTGCTTGGCATCATCTATCCAAATTCCCACATATGTACTGTCTATAACGTTATTTTCAATGCGAAGGGTATCCTGCCAAGTCGTACTTGCAGCGTAAGGCTTACGTCGTCTTTTAGCATTTTTAATTAAAATACCCTTCGAATGCTCGTAGCCCGGGGAGCGGATAGTGTTGCGTAGAACATCAGCTACGCCTCCATCCATGGAGATGGCATAAGCGCCATTGTTCAAAAAAACGTTGTCATAAATAAGCGCCTCTCCCGAAGTCTTAATCGTGATCCCATAGCCATTTGATTCAAACTCATTAAATTTTACCGTGGCGCTCCCGGACTCGTCTAACAAAATGCCACCCCAACCCGTAAGTTCGTGGAACTTATTGTTTTTTATCCAAGCATGTGAATCTACGCCCGTCACGTAAACACCAGTTTCGCAATTAACGATTTCGTTGTCGGAGAACATATCTTCGCCAGAAAAGTTAGATCCCTGTGTGACATAGAGTGCGGTGTTCAAGCCTCGGAATATGTTGTTTTGAACGAAAGAATTAGTGTAGTGACCACTAGCATGTACCCCTATTGTACCATGATCTCCCCAGACGAAATCATGATACGGCCAATCATTTGCCCTAAAGGACTCTATTATGTTGTTCTTTATACTTCCAAAGGCCTGAGACTCTATGTCTATTGCCTTATAATTTGAGTAGATATGATTTCCATCACTTGGATTGTCACCGCCGATGTAGAACCAGCCAGATTTATCTAACTTGAATCCTACCCAATTTCTGTAAATTTTATTTCTATACCATTGGCCACCGTACGCACCGTTCTTTAAATGCACAGCAGTAGGCCAATACCGATTTGCATTCGCGAACATTTCATCGTTGTTAGTTTGGGGCCCGACGGTTGGGTTTATGGTATGGTCCCTGATTATGTTCTCGATAAAGGTGTAATTTCCGCCTCCGGTTAATTTTGTAATGCCCGATCCTCCCAGTTCAATCAAATTGCCCGTGAAAATTACCCCATTGCTCCAACCACCATCATTTCCACTCCCGTCACGGAAATATATGTTATCTAAATTTACACGAAAAATGTTGTAATCTACCTCAGAGCCGTGGCTACCTACGTCAGAAGTCACCTCGAGACCTCGACTGAAGCCAGTTACCAAATTGTGTTTAACTGAGGTGCCTCTGCTTACCCCTATTCCCGCATCCAATTGTTGGTCTGCGTTCTTTGAATATGCGGTGCTTTTCCACCAGGAACGACCCCTGACAACGTTCCTAGCGATCTGTTCCCTGTTAGACATATTGGAGCTGCTGACATAGATACCATACGGACCATTCCATCCATCAGGTCTATCATCATCGGCTGAAAATTCTTCTATTAAATTGTCATATATTTCGACATTGGAATCGACAGACCCAGGATCGGTAGCCACTATGATGGCTGCTTTTAATTCAGATCCGTGGAAACTTGTAACGCCCCGCCACCCTAACCCTCGCAACTCGGCAACCTCCGTTACCATCACCCCGTATCTCAGGGATACCTTTCGCGCGTTGGAACCAATCAGTACAATACTCTTGCTTATGGTCAGAGCATCACCGGTGTAAGACCCCTCGCGGACTAGTATGGTATCTGAAGTCCCAACGGCGTTGATGGCATCCGAGATAGTAAGGTAATCACCCGACCCGTCTGCTGCGACTATCTTGGTGGCCGAGAATGCCCCGACAGATATTGAGTAATCGGAAAAGGAGGAGTCGTACGGTTCGTCATAGCTTACCCGAACCTGGTAACTACCTGAAAAAGGCAGGTCAGTGACGAGCCAGCTACCAGCCGTATCGATGGCGGTATCATTATGAGTCAAAATCATGGTGGCGCCGGCCGCCGCCTTACCTGTTAGGTTCATGCGTGCCAGGCCGGCATCGGCGACAAAGGAGAAGTAGTCCACATCGCCTTCCTGGTAAAACTTTGTTGCCACCGTGCTTCCAAAACCTATGTTTGTTGACGTGGCACCCGAATCATTTGGCTCTTGGGCATCTGGAGTCTGTGCCGATACAATTGGAAATGGCACCAGAAGCAGGGAAATTGTTAGTGCTCTTAAGCTGATCATCAGATAATTCCTCTCACAATTGGAACGTTTTGGACGATTCTTACCGGTTGCGCAATAGCTCTTATCTTCTCCGAAACAAGTGCGGCAACCAGACCTGCCATTCACCCAAGCGTAAAAGATTTATTTTGCCCACGGTATAGTTCTGATATCTAATTCTACCTGCGCCGCCCTGTTCGGTTCATCTGAATCGTCAATCAAGTTTGCGCCTTGGTTAACCAACAAATACCGTACATACTCCAGATTTGCTGCACATTTCTCATTGTCAGGATGCCTTTCCAAGCCTTCAAGCAAGTGACTTTCGGCATCACGGAGTTCCTCTGTCATTACCGAGATTAAGGCACGGGAATTGGCTATTTCAGCGGCATGATGTCCTTGATCGTCCAGGATTTGGAGTTGCAACATAGCCCGATCGTATTTGCCTAATTGAATCAAGGTATATACAAACCCATCTCTAAGTTCCAGGTTCTCCCCATCTTGTTCAAGATCATCGAGGTAGTTTTCTTTAAGATACATTTCCTGACGGTTCTGAATTAAGGCATCTCCAGCCTCAAAATATGGGCGCAGGTCCATTTCGTTGGGGACTGTAACCTCGGACTCAACATCGGGAGGGGATGGTGGATATGTCTTCCATGCTTCCCGCGTGTCTACCATTATCAATCGATCTTCGTCCAAGAGTTGATTTACTTCATTCATAGCAGTGTCCCAAGCTTTCCGAAACGGCTCGCCAAATAATGTGACCTCCACGGGAATCCATATATTTAAGTTGCGTACAAGATAACGGTCTCGAGTTAACCCTATGGATTCGGCATCTAAGACGGAAATCCCTGTGTCGAATGCCATGAGGATGTGCCCCGGGGCATCGATCAGCGCGGTTGGAATCCCCACATTTTCCAGCAGAGAACAATACAGAACGGTGCAGTCATCGCAATCGCCGGTACGTTTCTCTAAAAACTCTGCAGGGTACTGAATACTATCAACTATCAGCCTTTCTCCCGATCGTTCGATGTAGGGAGTGTTAGGATCGAGCTGATAACGAATTCCATGATGGCTCAACGCGTCGAAGATCAACATGCTTCTTCGAATAGCCCTTATTGCCTTAGGTGCAGCTTTTAATTGGTCGGCATGACTAAGTAAAACATCACTGGCGAATTTACTCACCGATTCGTCATCAGATATCACGAAACCAGCCGCTGCGCCGATGTCATGCCATTGCATGGCGTTTCGCTTGTATATGGTTACGGGTAGTTGTTTTGTTGAACGTCGCGTGCGGGAGGCATCAGTATAGGCAACAGCAATCTCAGCTGAAACCATCCGGTTTTTTGGCCATTCGTTAAACTTCTCGTCAAAGACGGCCATCAAATCAACCGTCTCGGCACCGGGAGCGATTACAATTTCACTCTCTAACTCTGTTGGATTGTCCATCGCTGACGGAATAAATAGACGTACTTGTGCTGATATCGGCTTCTCGCTTGTATTTTCCAGCTTAGCCTTTCCGATGGCTTCCCTCGTGTATTGCATACGGTACGCCGGGAAGAGAGGTTCAATATTAACCTCCCCAATCTTAATGGCAGACGCAGATAAACTGAATTCTAACCCGGCTGAAAATCTGTGAGTTGCGGGAAGCCCCGGCGTCATAATGTATGCGTAATCCAGCCGGCCTCCTTTAAGGCGCAGTCCGACACCTGCAGCATAGTGAAAACCCAGAGTCCGGTTGGTATCTGTCTGTAATCCGCCTCGCAAGGCCAAAGATCTATGCACTGAAATTTCAGCACCTACATGTGCCATATTGTAGTCTGCGGCACCTTTAATCTGATGGTCAAAACCTGCTGCGAGCAATAGAGCGGAGCCCCAATCGTAGGCGATTCCCCACCGTAGCTTCGTCGGGTAAGCCGTCCGTGAAATTCCATTTTCATACTCAATCTTGGTGGATCCTATGTCTTGAGCAGTAAATCCTAACCTTAGCCCGTTTACGGGGCCGAGAAGCAATCCCGCATCTAGGCCAAAACCGGTGGCACTGCTGCTATAGTCAGTTGGATTCGCAAGGTTGGCCAGCGCCGATGAATTTCTCAGGTACTTGATGCTGGCCCCTGCAGACAGCAACTCTGACAGTTTGAACCCAGCCGCCAGGGCGAAACGATTCTCAGAATGGGATAAATTCTGATCCCCAAAACCAATATGCAGCCAGTCCACTGCGGCAGAAAACCTGTCCGTGAAAGGTACGGTGTAACCGACATACGCATTACGGATTCCAAGTCCGTAAAGGTCGGACCATTGACTTTGGAGTGATTGGTTCTGCATTTGAGTGAGCCCGGCCGGATTCCAGTAAGCCGCATATCCATCATCAGCCACAGCAATATATGCCTGACCCATAGCGGCAGGGCGGGATCCGACGATAGCCTGAGCGCCAGACTGAGCGACAATGATCTTGGCCGAACTCAACGTCAATAAGGCTAAACCATACAGAAATGTACGTACACATTTGGTCGTCTGCATTCTATCTCCATTCGATAACCCTTGGGGGTTTATCTTGTTAAGGTGTCCTCGCGCCAAAGGAGGCTATGTCATATTAAACGACCAAGGTTGACTTCTATAACTAATCACAATTTGAATATTATATCTATTAAAAAACGTAAGGACAAGTCAAATAAAAAACACGCTGTAATCCCGGTCACGCTTGCTTCCCGAACCCATAGACAGCATCAGAATGAGTGACGGTGTACCCGGCCGCTTTAATGGCCGTGATGTGTCGGCTTATGTTGTCGCAGGCAGCAGCGTGTTCAGCCAGCTTCCTGTCTCACTCCGGTAAAATGGATAAAAAAACTGCCAAACGTCTGAAACCAAGCATAGATCCCGACGAAGAGAGGCGCTGTCGAGAAATTAGCAATTTGGTTATAGAATTCAACAGAACAAACAAGTTTATCGAGATACAATTCTCACGTCACATTAGATTAATTCCCGCAATATTTAATATAACGTATTCAAGTCAACGTGTCTGTGATCCCGGTCACGTTGACTTCCCGAATCCATAGATAGCATCGGAGTGTGCATCGGTATAGCCTGTGGTCTTAGTCCTCCGAAGGTGCAGAATGCAGAAGGCGTGGACACGCCTCCAAGTCCATGACCTCCATGGGTTCTCTGCGGTCCCGCTTCAGG